>ERZ1066134.6-NODE-6-length-264059-cov-28.063260_pt1 | contig 264059 bp, 228 predicted proteins | sample MGYA00382781_ERZ1066134 | MGnify/ENA primary metagenome ERZ1066134 (study PRJEB33369, sample SAMEA5778364) | biofilm metagenome | biome: Industrial cooling water; feature: Water cooling tower basin; material: Biofilm | place: United Arab Emirates | collected... | reverse complement strand
TTCCGGCCTTGCGGTGGTCGCCGCAGCTTGCCAACTATGCCCAAGCGTGGGCCAATCAACTGTTGAAGAGTGGAAAGTTTGAACATCGCGCCAATTCTCCCTATGGCGAAAATTTAGCCTGGGCCCAAGGGCAACAATTAAGCCCAGAACAGGTGGTTCGCATGTGGGGCGAAGAAGTCAGCGATTACAACTATGAGACGAACTCTTGCAAACCGGGCAAAATGTGTGGGCACTATACCCAAGTTGTGTGGAAAAAAACTACTGAAGTAGGCTGTGGGATGGCGCGGGGCAACGGCCAAGAGATCTGGGTGTGTAACTACAACCCACCGGGCAATTATCGTGGGCAAAAACCCTATTAATGCCCCAGTAGCGGAGAGGCGCGATCGCCATACAATTTACGATTTGGGCGATCGCCCGCCCACCAAACATTTTGCGCCCCACCGTGCGAGTTCAAAAATTCTGGGCATTCTATAACCATATCTATCGATGCACTTCTACCGTCTTAACCGTTTGTATCTGCCAAATCAGCCAGCGCAGGCAACCTCCGTCCCTCCAACGAGATAGGCGGAGCCGTCGCGTCAACATGAGTTTGGTCATGTCAACCGCATGGCTAAACGGGTGCCCTACCTGTTCACAGCATTATGTTGCAACAGGAGACGAGCGTTGTTTACCCAAGAGGAGTTACAAGCAGGACTCGGCCAGTTTAACCAGGTCGATGGTTGGTACCAGCATTGGCTGAATAAATTTGTGTTTACCGACGGGGTGAAATGGCTGTGCGACCAAACCCAAAGTCGGTGGTTAATGAATGAAATTGCCCTTTATCAAGTCAAGATTAAGGCTGAGTATGTAGACCTTGAGCCTTTTCAGATTTGGCAAATCACGCGACTTTCTGCTAGTTCAATCCTCTTAGAATGTCGGCAGAAACCCACTCAAGCCGCCATCATTCAGAAAAAGTTTAAAGCTAGCAATTTTTTGCTTGAACAAGTCTCCCTGTGGTTGGTGAATGGAATTTTGATGTTGCCCAATGAATATTTGGGGTATCGCCAGTAAGGCGATCGCGCCTGGTGCAACCCCCAATTTCAAAAGGGTTGTGATCAAGTTGGCTAACCAGCAGAAATCATGCGGGTGAGGCAGACTAACACCGACCCTAATTTCACTCAGCAACCAAACCCGTTATTTTCGGCTGTTGCCCTCAACCAAACTGAATATTAAAAACCGTAAATTAAAGACTGTAACTTTTCCCGAATCCGCGATCGCCAAGGGGAATCCTAATATAGGTAACGGTTTTCAGTTCCATTCACTTGCACTTTTTAAGTCAGCACTGGACAAATTTGAAAATCATGCTATATGTAGAGGCTCGAACTGAGGCTTAAGGTTTATATCGCTGCATGTGGTGTTGCCTTAAGCGTTAACCATCGCATTCAACGGTGACTCCCATGTTGACAACAACCGAACGCCAAAAAACGAAATCGGCCAAGGCCCAAGCCCAAACCCTCGCGAGCAATCCCCCCGGCGATCGCACCACACCACGTAAACAGAGCGGGGTCACAAGCCAATCATCGGCCATTCGCCACCACGAAGACTTAAGTGACTGGAGCAATGCCTCTTGAGGGAATCGGCGCAAACGCCCAGGCCACAACACCCACCTGGGTTAAGCCCCAGGTTCAGGAATCGACTACGTGGGCGATCGCGTAAATAATTTCATCTTCAATCCCCGGCACCGAATGCCAAGCCAACCGTTTATAGGCCCCATCTTTACAGCGATACCGATTTTCAAGGTGGGTCATGGGCATTCCCAGCAGGGCTTGATTGAACACCATCGCCGTCTGCTGATAATCATCAGGATGCACAAACGTCAAAAACGATTGTTGCCGCAAATCACTTGCGCGATAGCCCAACGTTTGCTCAAAAGCGGGATTCAGCCGATAGAAGGTGCCGTCTAGCTTTACCGTACACAGCAAATCCTGAGACAGGTTAAAGAAGCGATCGGGTTGATAGGGACAGACCATCTTGGGGTCAATTTGGGCAACCGGACAGCGATCGCTCAACCGTTTGAAGAGTTTTGCCCGTTCCAATCGATTCACAATGCGTGTAATCAATTCAGGGCCAACAATGGGTTGACTCACAAAATCATCCGCCCCCACGGCAAAGAGTTGGTTGACCGTAGCCGCACTGGTATCAGCAGTTAAAATCACAATCGGCAAGTAACTCCAGCGATCGTCATTGCGAATTGCCTGACACAGATCCAGGGCTTCAGTGGGGGCACGGGCCGCATCCAAAACGAGCAAATCGGGCGGATTTTGCGGCAACGCTAGCCATACTTGGCTGGGATTAGGCAAGCAGGCGATCGCCAACCCCCAGGGCATCAACAAGGTTTGCAGGGCCTGCAAGGTCGTCTGCTCGCTCCCGACGAGCCATAGTTTCGCGGTGGGTTGGTCAGGGTCGGGGAGGGGCAACGCCGGGGAAACTGGTAGCGCACCAGAGACAACGGGCACCGATTGCAGACTGGGGCGATCGCGCTTAAACCGATCTAGCACATTGGCGATCGCGCTCAGGGTTTCGGTTTGCAGCGCATGGCTGGCGGGTGTACTCGTTGCACAGTGGGGTTGGGGTGCAGAGACAACGGCAGCAGACGGGCGATCGCGTTGGAGTAACTGGGGATTCAACCGATAACCAATGCCATACACCGTTTCAATGAAGTCGCTTGGGGCACCGACATTTTTCAGTTTGTGCCGCACCCCTTTGATGTGGGTTCTGACGGCATCTTCCCCCGGAATTTCGTCATACGCCCAGACTTGCTCCAAAATTAAGGCGCAACTAAATACTCGATTTTGATTCCGCAAAAGGAGTTCAATCAGTGCATATTCTTTAGGGGTTAAAGTCAATGGTTTTGACTCAAATTGGACTGTATGGGTACTGGGATCCAGCGATAACCCAGCATAGGTTAAGATTGGGTTTGCATTCAGGTTGCCGCGTCGCAGGAGTGCCCGAATCCGCGCTTCTAGCTCTTCTGGATCAAAGGGCTTTACCATGTAATCATCTGCGCCCGCATCTAAACCAAGCGCCATTTCATGACCATTGCGATCGCTCGTCAAGACTAGTATTGGCATCTGATGTCCCCGCGATCGCACCCGCTGACAAAACTTTGGTTCACTCCACTCCGCCAACCCCCGATCTAACACAATTAGATCAAACAAAAATACGTCTAATAATAACCAAGACTCTTCTGGCGTTTTGACTAACTCAATCACATAGTTTTGATGGGCTAGGGCAGCAATTAAAACTCGAGCAGTCGCATCATCAGCTTCAATCAATAAAATCCGCATCGCTTTAAAGATGAATCCAATCTTGAAGACAATTTCAACTGAAAATTAGTCACTTAATAGGGGCAGAAAACAGCGCGATCGCAACCGATTGAGCGCCTAACAGACAGAAGAAAACTCGGCCCAAAGCTCCATCAGCTAACGGGAACCGCCTGCCCCAAGGCCACGTTATTCAGTACCAAACCCAGCCCTCAACCAGCGATCATTGCGACACGATAAACTTCAACTGGGTCACTCGCCTGATTCGCCAGATCGATGAAGTTCCAGCCAGTTAACCGTTCAAATATCACGGTTTGATGATGGGTTTCCCGTCAATTTCCTCATTTTCTTTTTACTGGGTTCTTGCCCGTTGCGCCAGAACTTTTGGGCTTTCCTCAACATAAATATATAGCTGATATAGCTGGGGCCAATGGGCCTGGGCACGGGCAGCAATCAGAACGACCGGCAAACCCAAACGCGTCCAGTGCCCAACGCTACTTATTGAGGCTGCGGGCCAACGGGAGTGTAACACGGAATTGTAGGCTCCCAAATCCCAGCATCGTCAACCGCTGCGGCAGATTTGACCAGTTCTATGGTGCCATTGGCCGCGATCGCCCAACTGCGGGCTTCGGCAAACCCCAACGGCCTGGACGATTCAAGGCCAGAAGAACGAGTCGAAGGTTGGCGATCGCGCTGAGCGGTAGCCTGGGGCAACACATCCGTCAGCGAGACCAGGGGTTGCCCCGGAATAACTGAGTCCGGTTGCTCTGGCAAGCCCCCCTTCCCTATCCGCACAAAACGGCTCATTGGCCGCCCCAAAGACCGAGTGGGGGCACATTGCGTCGAAATTTGATCGGTCGAGTCCAGCAAGTTAGACGGCAGGGAGGCAAGGCCCCGGTTGGGATCCACATTGAGCGTATTCAAAATCACCGTACCACTCAACCCAAATTGGGAACTGGCCGTAATATCGCTGAAGGGGGTAAGTTTAGGCTGAAACAATAACCCAAAAATGGCGTTGGTATTGATGACAATGCGGCCTCCGCGCCCGCTAAAGGCATTGGCCGTGATGTCGCTATTCTCCCTCAAGACACCGATGATAAAGGGCGTGGTAATGGTGATATTGCCACCATCGCCCCCAGCCTGGGCATTGCCTGCGGTGGCCGAAATCAAACTGTTGCGGCGCAACAGCAAAATATCACGGATATCCAGGGTGATGTTGCCGCCCTGGGCGCTAGCAGTTTCCGCCGTGATGGCACCACGACGGTTGAGTTCCAGGCGATCGCTTTGAATGGCAATACTGCCCCCCGTGCCTGTCCCCCGACTATCCACCGCGATCGCCGCATCATTCTCAATCAAAACCCGGCGCGCTGCCGTCAAGATGCTACCCCCATTGCCACTGGAATTGGCCGTCGTACTGGCAAAGACTCCGGTACCGCTGTCGGTCAAGCGCAAAGTCTCGCGGACATTCAACCGTACATCACCTGCGGCCCCGCTGCTACTGGTGTTGCTTGCAATTCGACCGCCTCGACTCAACTCGGCCTGGTTAGTCTTTACCGTCACACTCCCCGCCCCCCCGCTGCCTGCGGTTGATGCCGAAATTTCAGCCCCAGACGTGAGGAAAAGACGATTGGCCGCTAGATTGAGACTCCCTCCTGCCCCGGTGGAACCAGGTTCCGTATTAGCCGACATGCGGGTTCCGTTCCCTTGCACCGTCAGGCGATCGCCCAGCACCACATTCACACTCCCTGCCCGTCCGCTCCCCGCCGTAGCCGCCACAATTTCAGCCCCCGTCCCCAGGTGCATCTGGTGCGCACTCACATTAATGCTCCCGCCGCCCCCAGTTGACCCAGCGCCCGTACTGGCCGACAGCCGAGTACCCGGATCTTGAAGCGTTAGCCCATCGGCGATCGCCCAATTCAAGCTACCGGCCTGTCCTGCCCCCGCTGTATTAGAGATGACTTGTCCTCCCTGGCTCAGGGTCGCCGCCTGCGCTTGAATCACCACATCCCCTGCATTGCCCCCCGTGGCACCACTACTCACGCTAACCGTCGCCCCCTGAATGTTGAGCAAGCCACTGGTTGTGAGCCGCACCGTACCCGCAGCTCCCGCCTGGGTTGCAGTCAGGGCCACAGCCCTGATCCCCGTCGTCGCCTGCAAACTCGAAGCGGCATCCAGCAAATCAATGCCTCGTGTTGCCCCAACCGAGATATTGCCACCACCGCCAGCCGCATTGGTTGCCGTCGTAATTTCGCCCCCTGCTTGCAAGGTAAATTGCCCCGTTGCCACAGTCACATTCCCAGCCCGCCCGGTGCCATCGGTTTCCGAGGATAATTCCGAGTTGTTAATTACAACGGCATCACGGGCATTCACTTCGATATTGCCCCCTGCACCTGGCCCCGTAGTCGAAGCAGATACCTCAACGCCGTTTTGCAAGCGCAAGCGTTGTGTTTCAAATTGCAGGTTACCGCCACTGCCAGGGCCGCTCGTTTCAACGGCGACCTGGCCTGCCCCGTCCAGGGTAATCGAACTGGGGGCGATCGCCAGGATAGTGCCCCCCCGCCCACTGCCACTGGTCGAGGCCGAAATCCGCGCATCCCCTTGAACGTTCACGGTGAGATCGGGGCCACCCGCTTGCAAGGCAACATTCCCGCCGGGGGCGGCCCCCTGAGTATCCGCCGAGATGCGGCTTGCTCCGGCTAGGCGAATTTGGTTGGCCTGGATGGTCACATCCCCACCGTTGGCTGCTGAATTGGTGGAATTACTAGAAGCCGAGATGGTTGATTGGTCAGTCAGGGTTAACTGTTGAGTTGTCACAGCAATGCCCCCGGCACTGCCCGTCCCCGTTGTTTCAGAGGCGATCGCGCTACCCCCTGCAAGGGTAATCACATCGGCATTGGCGATCGCGATCGTCCCAGCCCGTCCAGTGCCGCTGGTGCTGGCTTCAATTTGAGAGTTGTTCGTTAACGTGAGCGATCGCCCAAACAAAGTTACATTCCCCCCATCCCGCGAGTTCCCTGCCGTTGCACTAGAGATGAGGCCGTTGTCAAGTTCAATCTGGGCGGAGGGAGTGGTTGCAGAGCCAATCGCGATCGTGCCAGCTTGCCCGCCCCCAAACACGTTACTGGTAATCTGTCCGCCCCTAATGCCAACAGCACCCGCTTGGATAGTGATATCCCCAGCCGCGAAATTGGAAGCAGCTTGGGTCGAGATCAGCCCCCCCTGGGTGACTTCCACACGGTTCGCAGTAACTTGAATATCTCCGCTGTTGCCCAGCGCGTTGCTTTCTGTCGTGGATAGCAAACGAGCGCCATTGGTCACCACCACCGTATCACCGCGAATATCAATTTTGCCCGCATCACCCACGCCGCGATCGAAGGCAACTAGCGCAAAAATATCACTTCCCGGCCCATCAAACCGCACTTCGCCCGTCGCGTTAATGACCACATCTCCGGCAGGCCCATTTCCAAAGGTAGCGGAGGTGAGTTGCCCTGTGGTGTTACCCGGCACTCCAGTCGCTAAAAATGACCCCGTAGTAATGCGAATATCCCCCCCGGCCCCTTGCCCGCCATTTTCGAGCCGACTACGGGCAAAGCCACCATCAAACCGGACATTCCCACCGGGGGCGTTAATCACCACATCCCCCGCCTGCCCCGTCCCCCCAAAGGTCACGCTTGAATTGAGTTCTGAGCCACTGGTGATGTTGACAGTTGGAGCGTTAATTGTGATGCCGCTGCTATTGCCGATCGCCCCCGGTAAGATCAGATTTTGCACCTGGCTACCATTAATCAGCGATGCGGTGCCATTGGCTGTAATGTTGATTGCGCCCGTATTCAGTTGACCAAAAGCATTGGACTGAATCAACGCTGCATCTAACAACGCCGATTGCCCCGTTAGGTTAATATTGCCCCCGGTGGCTCCTGGTAAATTCCCAAAACTATCGTTATAAATATTCGCGCCCAAAACACCCAGCGTGGCTTGACTAGCAAGGGCGATCGTTCCTCCCAAAGCCCCACGAGAACGCACTTCCGCCCCTGGCGCGATGATCAAATCCCCTTGCGATAGCATCGTAATGTTGCCACCGTTCCCCAAAACAGCAGATGACGTGACTGTGCTAGTCACCCCCAGGAGGCCGCGCGAGTCCATCACCACAGCACTGCCATTGGCCGCCCCTGTCAAAATTGAGGCATCGATTGTATCCACCACAATGTCGCCACTCAAGTTGGGGTTCGGGCGATACTGGTTGCTGAGAAAAACAAATCCCTCGACATCAGCAGGGGTAAAAATTGTGTCAATGACAATATCAGCACTGCTCGGAACCGCTGTAATCCCGGCTGGCGCAACAAAAGTCCCTGTCCCAGTCAGGCCCGGCATCCCAACGGCGGCTGGCTCTAGCCCTGCCCGCACATCCAGGGTTGGCGTTGTTTGACCGTTAATATTGACCGTGGTGCCATTGGAGAGGGTCACGGTTTCAACCACGCCATTGATTGGGTCAGCACCAGTAATATCAACCGTGCCTAAAATCTCGACACTGCCCCCAGCAAAGATATGCAATGAGCTACCCGTGTATCCGCCCAACATGACATCCCCCAGGGAACGAATCACCGGGTCATTGGGACTGAAGAGAATCCCCGGTTGTCCATTGAGTTGTTCAAAACTGACGTTGCCCAAGGCATTGTAGTGGGCGTCACCAACAATTGGATGCTGCGATCGCAGCACCAAGTTCCCCCCGGCCCACAGCCCACTGGCAGGATGATTCAAGGCAAAAATGTCCACACTTTGATTGCCCTGAATTGTTAAGTTACCTGTTGCCTGGGCAACAAACGGGACGAGCGCCGAGTCCCGAATTTGAACCGTGTTGTGAGCGTGTAATGTTAAATCGCGGCCCGCAACGAGCTGCCCTTGTAAGTCAAGGCGATCGGCTTCCAGAATGAAGTCTTGTCCGACGGTTAAGTGACCCTGATTCGCGATCGCAGTCCCCGGCTGAATCATGCCTGTTTGCAAGCCCGGTGCAATGTTAATACTCAGAAGCGGTGGAGCCTGGGGGTTCGTAGCACTAAACTCACTGCCATCTGAAAACTGAAACCGATTTGCAGTGCTGGCTACCAAAGATCCCCCAATCTGAAGCCGTGCATTAGGGCCAAACAGAATGCCATTGGGATTTAGGAAAAAGAGGTTTGCACTGCCATTCGTCCGCAGCAAACCATCAATATTTGAGGGTGAAGCACCAGTGACTCGGGTAAAAATATTTTGAATCTGCGCACCGTTGTTGAACCAGGCAGAGCCGTTAGTGGGGATCGAAAATTCGCGAAAGCTGTGATACAAGTTAACGCCGCGTTCGGTGCCGCCCTCAATCAGACAGTCTGTGCAGCCAGGAACCACCCTGGAATTCACAGGCAGAGTTGCATCGGGAACGATTTGAGCATGGACCGGAACCGTTGCCAGATGCCCCAACAAACCCAGAGCGATCGCAAAGACAGCACGCATAGGCGCAGTTATGGATGACGAAGAATATTTTCTACTTTATTCGGAAAAAATTCTAAGCGTCCGCAAAATGTAATGAACCCAGTCATAAAATTCAATACGGCTAGCCCCTATCCCCCCTCACTAACGATAGGGCGCGATCGCTTCCGGTGGCACAAGCCCCAAACAGCAAAAAGCGCCCCCCAGTGGGGGGCGCTGGTTCAGTCAAGCCCTAGACGAGACGAGACTAGCCATTGATGGCAGGTGCAGTCAAAGCTACCGGAGTCGCTTCGCCCGCCGCCAAATCCAACGGGAAGTTGTGCGCATTCCGCTCGTGCATCACTTCCATCCCCAGGTTCGCCCGGTTCAGGACATCCGCCCAAGTGCTGACCACACGACCTTGGCTGTCCACAATCGACTGGTTGAAGTTGAACCCGTTCAGGTTGAACGCCATCGTGCTGATGCCCAGCGCGGTGAACCAGATGCCGACTACAGGCCAGGCACCCAAGAAGAAGTGCAACGCCCGGCTGTTGTTGAAGGAGGCGTATTGGAAGATCAACCGACCGAAGTAACCGTGAGCGGCCACGATGTTGTAGGTCTCTTCTTCTTGCCCGAACTTGTAGCCGTAGTTCTGCGATTCGGTTTCGGTGGTCTCACGTACCAATGAGGAGGTGACCAAGGAGCCGTGCATCGCGCTGAACAAGCTGCCGCCGAAAACGCCAGCCACGCCCAGCATGTGGAAGGGGTGCATCAAGATGTTGTGCTCGGCTTGGAACACGAACATGAAGTTGAAGGTACCGGAGATCCCCAGGGGCATCCCATCGGAGAAGGAACCTTGCCCAATCGGGTAGATCAAGAAGACAGAGGTTGCAGCCGCCAGAGGTGCGCTGTAGGCAACGCAAATCCAGGGGCGCATGCCGAGGCGGTAGGACAGTTCCCACTGCCGACCCATGTAGCAAGCAATACCAATGAGGAAGTGGCAAACAATTAACTCGTAAGGGCCACCGTTGTACAACCACTCATCGAGGGATGCGGCTTCCCAGATGGGGTAGAAGTGCAAGCCAATGGCGTTGGAGGAAGGCACAACCGCACCGGAGATGATGTTGTTGCCGTACATTAAGGAGCCGGCAACCGGTTCGCGGATCCCATCGATGTCAACGGGAGGCGCGGCGATGAAGGCGATGATGAAGCAAATGGTGGCAGTCAGCAGGGTGGGGATCATCAACACGCCGAACCAGCCGATGTACAGGCGGTTGTTGGTGCTGGTAACCCACTCGCAGAAGCTTTGCCACACGCTGGCACGCTCGGTGCGTTGCAGTGTTGTTGTCATAGTTTTGAATGATTGCGATTTACTTGGTGGACAAGTGAAATTTGTATGTATGTGTATACATTAACGAACTTCTTAAGTTTTGTAAAGACAAATGAACGAATGGGTAAATCAATAAAACTTATCTGCGTTATTAAGTTGCTTTATCAAAGCTCTCATCTTCTTAGATTTATTTGATCTATCCAGATTGATTCAGCCAGATTGATTTATCTAGAAAACAGCCATGTCGTTAGCGATCGCAGCCTCGGTAACGTCCAAAGAAAAGTTACCTTGACTGGAAAATCCAGCAATACAGCGGCGCAACAGACGACGATAGAAGAGTAGAGTCTGAGATAGGCCCAAGGCCAGAAAGCCTGACCATGAAGTGGGGCAATCAATGGACTTCCACCCAAATCCAGCAGAAGCATCGCTCTGTAATTGGTATATCAGTACACATCATTCACGGACGATTGTGATAATCAATTACCAGTTTTGATTACATTTATCCCCAGTCCTAAAGTCATCCATCAAAAATCGAGATCAGGACATCAGGCTGAATGCAGTTTTTACCGCAATGGGTGCGATCGCCACTTTTAGTTGTCCGGCATAGCTATGGTTTAACGCCCATTAACTGCGGTTTGTTGCTTAAATCCCTGAGCCAGATCAAATTAAGCTCTAATCAACCCAAATCCAAGTTAGCTCGCCAACGACAGCACAGCTAACCGTATATGATGAGCGATGTAGTGGAACGGTAATGCTTATGAAGGTTGTGTACGATCCAGACAAAAATGTGATGCAAATTTCGTTTAATACCAGTGCGATCGCGGAAACAGCCCAAGTTACACCCAACCTGATTTTGGATTACGACGAAGATGGCTATGTCATCGGGTTAGAACTGCGAAACGCCTCAAAACGAGTTGCCAACCCTTATGCGATCGCCTATGAAGTGGGACAGGCCAATGTGGACAAACCCCAACCTTACGTCGCCAATCCATAGCCCCAGGGAAACAACCTTCTGCTAGCACCTTAGGAAGGTATCCCCCTGCCTCATCAGGACAGCCACAGGGGGTGCCCTTAGGGGACGAAATTAAGCGATCTGGCCACAGCAGCCACGCTCCAATGTTCAAGCTCCAATCGACATTAGATTCTGAGCCCAGACATGGGAAGAATGCGCCACTCCCTCTCTACCGACGCTTCCATTACCCCACGCAGCCTCAAGCCACCCCTCAGAATTACCACAAAGCCCACAGCACTAAGTTCCAAACCCCAGCTATCGAAGTTTTGTACTACCTATAATTCCGGGCCTTGCCAACACCGCCCACCATTGCCCAAAACCAAACTACAGGCTGAGAAAGTTCCACTCTCAGTTTTGGCGCTATCCTGTACACCATTTTGTAAGCGGCCTCATTCCCCTAAATCCCGTCAATGCACCTTACAAAAACTTGATTGGGTTTCACTTTTCACACCTCCGCTATCAGCTCTTGTGCTTCTCCCCTGGGCTTCAATTCATCCAATCCATTCAACTCATCCAAACAGTTCACCTAAGCAGTTCACCCAATCGGATGACCCTCGCTGTGCATGATCCGTTGACTTGACTCGTGAAAAGCAACAAGTCAATCAAGGAGATTCATCATGGCTCATACCATTCTGCAAATCAATCTGAACTATAGCTGTTCTGAACCGGAACTCAAAACGGCCTTCTCCCATGCAGCTCCAGCGATCGCCCAAGTTCCAGGTCTAAGCTGGAAAATTTGGATTATCAATGCCGAAACTCAGGAAGCTGGTGGCCTCTACGCCTTTGAAACCGAAGCAGCTTTGCACGCCTACCTCGCTAGCCCCATCATCGCCGCACTCCGGGCCAATCCGATTGTCAGCCAAGTTCAAATCAAAACCTTTGCCGCGATCGCCCCGCTGACAGAACAGACCCGCGGACCAATTCCTGCACTGGTTTAAGGCAACGAGTGCATAAATCGCTGAGTCCCATCGTGAAACTCAACAGATAACTAAAGTCTCACATCACCATCATCCTAAGTCTCCTCCTTAGGAGCATCACTACAAGCAAGGAGAAACTTCAATGGCAACTAACGCAAACAATCGCTCTAACAATCAACCGAACCCTGGATTAGTCATCAACGGTCAAGACATTGCCGAACTCTTAATTGGCTCAGCGAAAGACGACACAATAGACGGAAATCGTGGCAATGATTTTGCCCTCTTGGGCGCAGGCAATGACCTTTTCATTTGGGACCCCGGTGATGGGAGCGATACTGTTGAAGGGGGCAGTGGCAGGGATACCATGCAGTTTAACGGATCGAATGTTAGCGAAAATTTTGACTTTTCCGCCAACGACGATCGCCTCCGGTTTTTCCGTAATGTTGGTTCAATTGTCATGGATACCAACAGTGTTGAACACGTGGATCTCAATACGCTTAGTGGAAGCGATCACGTTACAATCAATGACTTAGAATACACTGATGTCAAAACTATCAACATTAATTTAGAAGGAGTCAAAGGCTCCAAACTTGGCGATGGTGCGAAAGACTCAGTGACAATTGAAGGAACAACTGAGCGAGACAGAATTAAACTCTCTAGCGATGCAGAGGGAATTGCAGTCGAAGGTCTTGCTGCGAAAGTCAACATTACTTATGCCGAGTACGCTCAAGATATATTAAGAGTCAATGCGAACGGCGGTAATGACTCTATTGATGCATCCCATTTAGGTGCAGACAAGATTCAACTCGTGCTCGACGGTGGGTTTGGGAATGACAAAATTATCGGGAGCCAGGGGGTGGAAACTGTCTACGGTGGCGAAGGCAATGATACTGTAGCTGGGCAACAAGGCGATGACACAGCCTATCTCGGCCAGGGGGATGATATTTTTATCTGGAATCCTGGCGATGGCAGTGATGTGGTTGAAGGGGATGAGGGCAAGGATACCCTCCGCTTCAACGGGTCAAATGGCGATGAAGTGATGCAACTCTCTACCAACGGCGATCGCCTGAAATTCTTCCGTGACCTGGGCAACATCAATATGGATTTGGGCGGTATCGAACGGGTCGAAGTCGAGGCAAAAGGCGGCAACGACCTGATTTCAGCCAACCTACCCGGCAATGCGGCTCCCGCCAATGTAGAGTTCTACGTGGATGGGGGCGACGGCAACGATACGATCGCAGGCGGCAACGGCAACGACACCCTCTATGGCGGGGATGGTAACGACGTTGTTGACGGCAATCGGGGGAACGATACAGCCTACCTAGGGAAAGGCGATGACCTCTTCATCTGGGATCCCGGCGATGGCAGCGACTTCATCAACGGCGGAGAAGACTACGACACCATGCGGTTTAACGGCGCAGGCATCAGTGAAAACTTTGACTTCTCCGCCAATGGCGATTTCTTGCGCTTCTTCCGGGATGTCGGCGCGATCGTCATGGATACCACCAATGTGGAACAGGTTGACCTGAATACGCTCGGCGGCAACGACAACGTCACCATTAACAATCTCAAAGGCACAGATGTCAAAGCCATTAACATTGACTTGGGCGCACCCAACACCAACGGCGGCGACGGCGCAGAAGATACCATCACGGTGAACGGAACCCATCGCAAAGACACCATCGATATTTCGGGTGATGCCTATGGGATTGCGATCGAAGGTCTCGCCGCAAAAGTCACAATTGTTGACGCTGACTATGCCTACGATCGCCTGGTGGTCAATGGCGAAGGCGGCAACGACAACATCGATGCTTCTGGCCTCGCAAAAGATGTCATCCAACTCTCGCTGAATGGGGGCGCTGGCAAAGACACCTTAACTGGGAGCCAGGGCAATGATGCCATCAATGGCGGTGAAGGGAATGACCTGATCATCGCTGGGTATGGGAATGACACGGTAACTGGTGGCACCGGTCGCGATGCCTTCCGGTTCAATGCGCTCGATGAAGGCGTGGATACCATCACCGATTTTGTCAGCACCGAGGATGTCATCCAAATCGATGCCATCGGCTTTCAGCTCAACTGGCAAACAGGAGCCATCTCCGCCGATCAGTTCTACGTTGGGTTGGGGGCGGCTGACGCGAGCGATCGCTTCATCTACAACGACAAAACCGGGGATCTGTTCTTTGATGCCGATGGTTGGGGGAACGGGGCCGCCGTGAAGTTGGCAACCTTAACCGGAGCACCATCCCTGTCTGCCCAAAACATTGTGGTTGTCTAAACAGTGGTCTAAACAACAGTGACCGCACTGCAATTTCAGTAACCTATGAGTGTTACGCGAGGGGCGATCGCCCCTCGTTTTTGCATTATTCACCTTTTGCGATTTGGGGTAAGCGGAAAACTACGGCGAGAATCTCCGATAATATAGAGTGCTGGCAGGTGGGAGAAATGCATGACCAAATCGCCGTCGTCGGATCCATCAGAATCACTCCGGGCAGAAATTAATCAGTTGCTCGATCGCGCCCCGCAGTTGAAGCATGGAGAGTTAATCCAACTCGCTTTATCCACAATCTTACGCATGGCTGATGATGAGGTCGATCGGCTCGATTGGAAAATTCTCAATGCCGCCTTGCAAGACATGGAGCGGGCTTTTCAGGTGTTTTATCCCTATCGCCATGTCCGCAAAATCTCGATTTTTGGGTCAGCCCGAATTGCACCAGGCACACCGGAATATCAACTAGCCGCTGATTTTGCTAAACAGATCGTTGATCTTGGGTTTATGGTCATCACGGGGGCCGGCCCCGGCATTATGCAAGCGGGCAACGAAGGAGCGGGCCGAGACAAATCCTTTGGAGTAAATATTCAACTCCCCTTTGAACAGGGTTCCAACCCATTTATAGAGGGCGATCGCAAACTCATCCCCTTCAAATACTTCTTTACCCGCAAATTGTTTTTCCTCAAAGAAAGTGATGCCCTCGCTCTTTTCCCCGGTGGGTTTGGCACCCTAGATGAACTGTTTGAATGCCTCACCCTCAGCCAAACAGGCAAATCCTCCCCCATGCCCCTCGTTCTCATCGATCGCCCCGGTGGCCACTATTGGCACGACTGGCTCGCCCACGTTGATAAACAACTCCTGAAACGGGGCCTCATCAGTGCTGCCGATTACAGCTTGTTTACCATCACCGACGACATTCAAGAAGCGTGCGAGGTCATTTCCCAGTTTTATAGCGTCTTTCACTCCTGTCGCTATGTGGGCAACCGCCTCGTGATTCGCCTGAACACCGATATTACCGAGGAAACCGTCGCCAAGTTGAATGCAGAATTCAGCGATATCCTCCTCAAAGGCGAAATCGAAAAAAGCCACGCCTTACCCCAAGAAGCCCAGGATATGTCCATCGGCAAGTCCCGACTGCTGCTGTACTTCAACCAGCGGGATCTGGGCCGCCTGTATCAACTCATTGCAGCGATCAACCAAATCGGTGCGGCCAAAGCCCCAGAAGATTCCCAGCATCCAGAACGGAAGTAGCACACAATGCCCACCTTGAGCCAGGGGAAGCCGTGGCCATAAAAATATTTCATCCATTTAAGCTTTGCCTTCATGGTTTTCAATGGTGGGCTAAATGACTCGCCAACCACAGGCGCAACCGCTAAGATGGGATAAGGTTCTACTGCGGCGTTGGTGACTGCCAATAACGTTTTATGATCTATGTTTTTTGAATCTGGGAACCCTAAATGCCTGATGGCAGTAGACCGGGCTTGTACCCGGAAACTTTAAATCAGCGCAGCCGGTACCCACCTGGTTTTTACCAGGTCAAAAACTGAGGTAAGACGGCGTTGTGGTGAACTTTTAGAATTCATCTTGTACTCAAAGCCCTCTCTGGTTATTCTTCAGCAGAATGTCACTAGAGAGGGTTTGTGTATGGCTTCAGATCGCTGGGCGGGCGCTGGGCTAACCAGAACCATGCAGGCTAGGCGTGCAAGCGGCTTTGATACAAGGCTTTCACTTTTTCCCAGGCATCAGCGGCGGCTTCCGGGTTATAAGAATCCCGTTGATCGCAGAAAAAGCCGTGGGTGGCCCCTTCATACCGAAAGACCTGGTGGTCAACCTGGCACTGCTGCAAAGCGGCTTCAATTTCATCCGTTTGGTCATTGGGGATCAAGGGATCTTCCGTGCCAAAGAAAGCATAAAGGGTGCCCTGAATTTCGTGCGTCCGTGAGACGGTGGGTGGGCCGCCGCCGGGGGTCAGGGTCGCAATGCCTGCGCCATAGAAGGAGGCCGTGGCCACGATCGCGGGTAACGTTGCCGCCAGGTACACCACATGCCCACCAAAACAGAAGCCAATAGTGCCAAAGCGATCGCCCATCACTTTGGGGTTTGCCTGCAAGGTCGCGATCGTCGCCTGGATATCGCTCAATAACTCTGCCGCCGTGGTTTGTTCTTTATATTTGCGACCTTCGGCCATAGCCTCGTTGGTGTAACCCACTTCAAACCCCGGAGCCGTACGCTGGTAAATCGCTGGCGCGATCGCGACATAGCCCTCTCTCGCAATCCGCTCGGTGACATCGCGAATGTGGGCATTCACCCCAAAGATTTCTTGAATCACAATCACACCCGGAAACGGGCCATCGCCCACAGGTGCGGCCAGGTAAGCATCAATCTGCAACTCACCATTCGGGACGTTGATCCAATTTGCTTGAATTTCGGTCATATCCAACCAGTGCCAACTACCTCGTTTAAAGTAAGCGATTCTGGGGCGATCGCCTACTCCAAACTGGCATTGACACTGATTTCGGCCCCTATGGTGCGGCCCTTCGTTGCGCTTGAATTCAGCTTAATGGGCTTTACGCTTCCACCGCGATCGCACCCCAACCACACACCCCGCCATCAACGCCCCCAGGATTGTCGTGGGTTCTGGCACTGCCGCCGCCGACTCTTGCACACTCACCGCATCCAGGTACGACCCCAATGAGTCTGCCTGTTCACCAAAATTGTCAAAACTCAAGCGCGTTGTGGTGTGAGTCGCCGTCACGTCATAGCTAAACGTTTGCCATTGCGTATCGCCCACTCCCGTCCCATTGGCCAGCAATGCCGCCACAGGCACCCCACCCCACAGCACATTCAGCTTGTTATCAGCCACTCCAGGCCGCGCCGAAAACGCAAACGTCAGCTTATAGACTTGCCCCACCACAGTCGTTAAATCCTGATAAATCCCCGACACACCCGTGCCATCCAGTTCTACAAATTGCTGCCCACTCAACGGACTGCCCGCCACGTTATTTTGCACCTCAATGCCACTTTGGGAACCGGGCAACAGTTGCCAACCGGGAAGCTCGCCATAGATGCCGTAGGAGGAGAAGGGCAAGGTTGGGCTTTCAAAATCGCCATTGGCCACCAGTTCAACCGCTGCCCCAGGGGGAATAGCCCCGCCCAAAGACAACGCACCCAGCGCCACGGAACCAACAATGAACTGACCAATAGCTTTGATGGGGCTCAGCATGAGACGACTTTCTCCAAGGAGTGTTTAGGGTAGTCTTCAGAGAAAATACAGAGTCATCTGACAAATTTTCCTAGGATTCAGAGAATATTTATGTAAAGTTTTTTCCCACTTTCCCCATGAATGGATGGAGAAGTCCCAGCCACCGACCGTCCTGAGTTTGAGCAAGGGATGTACCAGGAGCAACACTCCAAGATTTGCAGGTCGCTGATAATTATGCTCAATTCCGTTTTCTTTGAGGCTTTTAACCATGTTGGTGACCCGACAGCCCGTACTCAAGCGGTTTTGGTATCCGATTGTGCCCATGACCCACCTGACCCAGGAGGCCCCGATCGCCTTTCAGCTTTTGGGCCAACCCCTTGTGCTGTGGTTAGAGGCTGAGGGCCAACCCAGGGCGATCGCCGACTCTTGCTGTCATCGGTCAGCGCAATTATCAAAAGGCGTGGTCATCGATGGGTGTGTGCGGTGTCCATACCACGGCTGGGCCTACGCTGGGGATGGTCGTTGCGTCCACGTTCCCCAATTAACCAACGGTTCCATTCCCAAAACCTACCAGGTGGCGGCCTATCGCTGCACCGAACAGTACGGCTACGCCTGGGTCTGTCTAGACGAACCACTCCACCCCATTCCCGCCATTCCCGAAGCCACCGATCCCGGCTTTCGACAGATCCACGAGTTTTACGAAACCTGGAAAGTCAGTGGCTTGCGCGTGATTGAAAACTCCTTTGACAGTGCCCACGGCCATTTTGTCCATGCCAAATCCTGGGGCGATCAGGGCAATCCGGTGCCGCCACCCATCGACGACATCGTGGAAGACGAGACGGGTTTTGTCATGCAACATTGGGTTGAAGTGCTGAACCCTGACCTGCAAAAGAAAAACCTGGGCATCACCACCGACAAAACCATTCGCACCAACGAACGCCGCTGGTTTATGCCCTTTGCCCGGACACTCAAGATCCACTATCCCAATGGGTTAATTCACCTGATCTTCACGGGCTACACCCCCATCGACGACCAGACCTCTCAACTGGTGCAGTTTTGCCTGCGCAATGACACCGAGGCCGAGGCCAAAGCCGCCGATATCATTGCCTTCGATCGCCAGGTAACCCAGGAAGACCGGGAGGTGCTGGAAACCACAGATTACGATGCCCCCCTAGCGATCGCCGCAGAGCAACACATGGCCTCAGACAAACCCGGCATTATCATGCGGCATCGGCTGGCGGCACTGCTTAAAGCCCACGGTGAAACGGAACAGCGGCGACCCAGAGACTAAGCCTCAGCGCTGGCTTCCTTCTGGGGGCTGGGCGATCGCGCCCGTCGTTTTATTCGATGGTTCTTTTACGAATTACGGTCATGTTAGTCACGAAACAACCTGTCTTGCGGCGATTTTGGTATCCCGTCCTGGCGATCGCCGATTTATCCACCGAGCACGCCCGCCCCTTTGAATTGTTGGGCCAAAAGATCGCCCTCTGGTTAGATCTAGAGCAACAACCCGTCGCCGTTGTGGACTCGTGCTGTCACCGGTCGGCCCAGTTGTCTAAAGGGGTGGTGGTCAACGGTTGTGTGCGTTGTCCGTATCATGGTTGGTCGTTTAACGGGCAGGGGCAGTGTGTGCACGTTCCGCAGTTGGCCCCAGGGCAACCGATTCCCGCCAGCTACCGGGTGCGATCGCTCCAATGTCAAGCACGGTACGGCTATGCGTGGGTTTGCTTGGCGACCGATCCCCTTTTGCCGATTCCCACCATTCCCGAAGCCGAGGAGCCAACCCATCGGTTGATTCCCCAGTTTTACGAAACCTGGCAGTGTAGCGGCTTGCGGGTCATGGAAAATTCCTTTGACAATGCCCATTTCAGCTTTGTCCATGCGGCATCTTTTGGGAACCAGGCCCAGCCCGCACCCGCCACCTCAGAATTGATTCCGCTGGAATTTGGCCTGTTGGTCAAGGCAACCATCCCCGTTGTCAACCCTCCGGCCCAACAGAAAAACTTGCGGATTGCAGAGACCCTCACCGTGCGGCACGTGGAATCAACCTGGTATCCCCCGTTTTGCCGCACCCTAAAAATTACCTATCCCAATGGCTTGATGCATCTGATTTTCACTGCTGCCACCCCGATTAGCGATCGCGCCTCTCAAATTGTGCAATTCTGCATTCGCAACGATACCGAAGCCGACGCCAAAGCAGCGGATATTATTGCGTTTGACCGCCAAGTCATTACCGAAGATCGGGGTGTGCTGGAATCCACCCACTACGATACGCCCTTGGATATCACCGTGGAACAACACATGGCCTCGGATCAACCGGGCATCATCATGCGGCGGCAACTCATGGCCTTACTGAAACAACAGGGAGAACAGGAACAATGGCTGGCGTAGGAGCTGAGTACGGGCAAACGCCTGATGCAGGGGCAAATTATCTGATTCAGTCCGTTCTGATTCCGCAGGATGAAGGGTATGCCACCGTCGATGTGTGGCTCCACGCTGGGCACATTGCCGCGATCGCTCCCCAGGTGGAGGTCACCGACTCCGTCACCCTCATTGATGGCCACAACAAACTGCTGTTGCCGGGTTTTGTCAACGGGCACACTCATTCTTCGCAGGTTTGGCAGCGGGGCTTAATTCGGCCTTTGCCGTTGGAACTGTGGCTGGCAGAAGTCTTTGACACCGCGCCGAGTTTGGGCATCAAGGAGCTGTATTTAGGCGCGTTGAGTACGGGCATCGACACGCTCTTGTCAGGGGGGACGGGCCTGATGGATCAGGTCTTGCTGAAGCCGGGGCAAGAGGTAGAAAGCGTGGCGGCGATCGCCCAAGCCTATAAAGAACTGGGGCTACGGGCCTTCATCGCGCCGTTGCTGATGGATGAACCGTTTCTAGCGGGCTTGCCCCACGGGCGATCGCACCCCTCTTCCCCCTACCCCCGCACCGCTCAGGATCAGTTAGCACTTATGGATACGCTCATCCAGCAATTCCACCGTCCAGAGACCGGGATTCACATTGCCGTTGGCCCCACCGGGTTCCATCGATGTTCCGACGAGTTGTTGGTCGGGTGTGCCGAATTGAGCGATCGCTACCAACTCTGTCGCCATACCCATTTACTGGAAACCAAAGCCCAGCATCAGCTTGCCTACGAAAAATATGGTCGCAGTGCGGTGGCCCACCTAGCCGATCTCGGCTTTTTAGATCACCAAACGTCTCTCGCCCACGGCGTGTGGTTGGAAGATTCGGATTTGGATATTTTGGCTGACACAGGAGCCACCGTAGTTCACAATCCCGTCAGCAACTTGCGCCTCGGCAGCGGGATTGCGCCCATCCTGAAATGTCTGCGCCGGGGAGTTAATGTGGCCTTTGGGTGTGACGGAGCCGCCAGCAACGATGCCCAAGATTTGCTAGAAGCCATTAAATTAGGCACCATTTTGCATTCCGTCACCGATCCAGATTACCAACACTGGATCACACCGAAACAGGCGATCGCGATGGCGACTCTAGGGGGTGCAAAAGCCGTTAATCTGGCGGCCCAAACTGGCTCACTCACAGTGGGGAAACAGGCTGACCTCGTGCTGTATGACCTCTCTCAGCCGTCAATGTTACCCATGACCGACCCGATCCAGCTTTTAGTATTGGGCCGACCCACTCAGGTCGTTGATGCCGTCTGGGTCAAGGGTCGCCAACTCGTTGCCCAGGGCCAACTGCAAACTGTCGATCACCAGAATTTGTACGCTCAGTTCCGCGATCGCCTTTTGCAATTCAATGCTGGCCAACACCCCACCTTGGCCCAAGTCGAACCCTTTTATCGCCAAGTCATGCTGCCCTGAACAACAATGCAACCCTGCGATCGCCCAGTCCCGCTCACTGCCATCAAAAAATCGAAGAACTAGAAATAAAAAAAGGACGCAATACACGCCCTTAAACCAGAATTTCAATTGTCGTGAGTTCGCCTCAAGTCCAAACCAACCAGCGATCCACTAACAGCTTAGTAAGCATCCTGAAGTTCGTAAAAGTCAGGCGAAATGTAATCCTTCCGCAGGGGCCAACCCACCCAATCTTCTGGCATCAAAATTCGCTTCAAATTGGGATGGCCCTCGTACACAATGCCATACATGTCGTAGGACTCGCGCTCTTGCCAATCGACAGTCTTCCAAATCCAAAAGACAGAAGGCACCGATGGATTTTCCCGCGGGAGATAGACCTTGACGCGCACTTCCTCTGGGCGATCGGAGTTATCAGCAACTTTCGTCAGATGGTAGAAACTCACCAGACTGGAACCAGGGCCAGCATCATACGCCCCTTGGCATTGCAGGTAATTGAACCCGTAGGCATAGAGGGCGGTAGCGATTGGAACCAAAAAGTCGCGATCGACCTTTACCAATTCCACCCCAGCCGCATCTCGGCCTTCAAACTCGTGGTCAAATCCGTTCTCTGATAACCACTTGGAAACTTTGCCCGCTTCAACAATCGAACCTTCTGCCACGTTATGCCTTCTCCTTTTGCGCAGTGAGTAACGCGGGAGGTACCGGAACCCCCATCGCTTCCATCAATTCCTTCGGCGGCATCGACCGAGTACCAGTTTGCATATACTGCCCGGTCAAAATTGGGTCAACCGCTTTCATGGCGTGGGTTGTGCTGTAGTAACGGTGGGTTTGCCGCAGACTGCCCCGCTCCTGGATAGACTCATTGGAAATCTTTTTCCGCAGTTTGATGATTGCATCAATGATGGCTTCAGGACGGGGAGGGCAACCGGGCAGATAGACATCCACTGGGATCAGTTTGTCTACCCCGCGCACTGCCGATGGCGAGTCTACGCTGAACATGCCGCCCGTAATCGTGCAAGCCCCCATCGCAATGACGTATTTGGGATCGGGCATTTGCTCATACAACCGCACCAAAGCGGGGGCCATTTTCATAGTGATCGTTCCTGCCGTAATCAGCAAGTCAGCTTGCCGAGGAGTGGAACGGGGAACTAGCCCGAAGCGATCGAAATCAAAGCGGGAACCAATCAACGCCGCAAATTCGATAAAGCAGCACGCTGTGCCATACAGCATGGGCCAGAGGCTTGACAGACGCGCCCAGTTGTAGAGGTCATCCACAGTGGTGAGAATGACATTTTCCGATAAGTCTTGGGTCACGCTAGACTGCGCGATCGGGTTGATCAGGCGCTCATCGGGGGATAACAGACTACTTTGTGTTGACTTTGGGTTCATGACCATTCCAGTGCTCCTTTCCGCCAAGCGTAAACAAGACCCACCACGAGGATAGCGACAAAGATCAAAGCTTCAATAAAAGCAAGCAAACCAAGTTGACTGAAAGCAACAGCCCACGGGTAGAGAAAGACAGTTTCTACGTCAAAGATGACAAACACCAGCGCAAACATATAGTAGCGAATGTTGAACTGAATCCAGGCTCCGCCAATTGGCTCCATGCCAGATTCGTAGGTGGTGGCACGTTCAGGACCACGCCGACTGGGCCTCAATAGTTTTGCTGCGGTGAGGGCCAATGCTGGCACCAGACTACAAATCAGCAGGAAGCCCAATAGATACTCATATCCAGTGAGAACAAACACGTTACTTTCACCCTCAATTTGTCTTGTACGGAAAGGCGGTGACCTTCGCCCCTAGATAGTCTTGCTTGTCGTTAACATTATAAGGGGCTTTACTTTACAAAACGATAGAAGCTCTTCTTGCTTTACCTAAAACGTGGTCGATGGGTCTGGGGTTGGGACGACGATCGCCCGTTCCACTGATCAACCGCGATCGCCTTCCCCGTTGGAGTTAGCCTCAAGATCATTTATGATCCTTGGTTCCGCCTGCGTCACTCTAGTTATCTTTCACTTTGACGGCAAAGACGTTTTTTTGTCCAGTGGACCAACGCCATACCAAGGCCAACTTGCCAGCACCAAGGGCAGGCAAACTAGAGCATCAGAGCCTGGCACCGCGATCGCCCCCGTGCCCTGTGCGACTTCCCACCTTCCACCAAAATAACTACCAACAAAACCCACAGGGTCGTATCATAAGTTAATACAGCTTTCAGATTTCTCTGACTGTCAACGATGGTGGGTTCGCCCGTCATCCTGAGGTCATTTGTAGTGATTACTGATGCATAGAAACTGAGATGAGTACTCAAACAGCAGATCCAACGCTGGATCGTTACGAGTGTCAGGCTTGTGGCTACATTTATGAGCCGGCAAAGGGAGATAGTAGAAGTGCCATTCCCAGTGGGACTGCATTCGAATCGCTACCTGATGATTGGCGGTGCCCGGTCTGCGGAGCGCGATCGTCCCGGTTCAACAATGTTGGGACAAAAGGCTCACCTTCTGGCTTCAAAGAAAACCTGGGGTATGGCTTTGGGGTCAACACCATGACTCCGGGGCAAAAAAATATTTTAATTTTTGGCGGCCTCGTCTTGGCCTTCCTCTTCTTCCTGAGTTTGTACGGGCTGCAATAGCGGGAATTTCCCGATCGCGCCCAAAGTCGAGGTCGTAGCAACGATGCTGGTGAACTTAATTGAATTGCGAATCTGAGAGTCGGAAACGGTAATGCGTATAGTTACAAAGTGGTTGCAGAAAATTGTTGGGATGGTGGCGATCGCCCTGCTCTGTGCCGGTTGCGGCAACTATCTCTCTACAGCTAGTTTTAATCCCTGGCACTTGGTTCAAGTTCCTACTGAAGCCAGCTTGTTAGATCTAGCCTTCGTCGATGGCACCTCATCCCACGGTTGGGCCGTTGGCACCAACGCCGTCCTGTTTGAAACAACAGACGATGGCGAGACCTGGGTCGAGCGCACCCTGGAGTTGGATGAACCCTATAGTTTCACCGGTGTTAGCTTCCAAGGGAAAGAAGGCTGGATTGTGGGTCAGCCTTCCATCATGCTCCACACCGACAATGGGGGCCAATCCTGGTCGCGGATTCCCCTGAGCGAAAAGTTGCCCGGTGCCCCTAACACAGTCACCGCCCTTGGCCCGAAATCTGCCGAGATGACCACTAACGTTGGTGCAATCTACCGAACAACCGATGGCGGCAAGACCTGGAAAGCAATGGTCGAAGAAGCGGTTGGGGTTGTGCGGAATATTGCTCAATCACCAGACGGGGAATACGTTGCCGTATCAGCCCGGGGCAACTTCTATTCCACCTGGAAGCCTGGGTTAAGTGCTTGGGAACCCCATAACCGCAACAGTTCTCGGCGGGTGCAAAACATGGGCTTTACCGCCGATGGTCGCCTGTGGATGCTGGCGCGGGGTGGCCAGATTCAGTTCTCCAGTGCAGATGGAGTGGATGGTTGGGATGACCCGATTAACCCAGAATTTTCAACCAGTTGGGGCTTGTTGGACTTGGCCTACCGCACACCAGACGAAATTTGGGTCACTGGTGGCAGTGGTAATTTGCTGCTGAGCCAAGATGGTGGCCAAACCTGGCAAAAGGACAAGGAAATCGAAGACATTCCATCCAACTTGTACCGAATCAAGTTCTTTAGCCCAGAGAAAGGGTTCATTATTGGGCAACGGGGCACCCTGCTGAAGTACGACAGTAGCGCCGCCGCCGCTTAGGCGAAGGATAGGATTCTGTGGGGAAACCGTTCGATTGTCCCCCTGGACTCGTATGATAGAAGTTAAGTTTTTAGACAAATCTGAGTGGAGGATCTAAATGGCTGGAACGACCGGAGAAAGACCGTTTTCTGACATTATTACCAGTATTCGCTACTGGGTCATTCATAGCATTACCATTCCGGCGCTATTTGTAGCTGGGTGGCTGTTTGTCAGCACAGGTCTAGCTTATGATGTGTTTGGCACTCCTCGTCCCAACGAGTATTACAGCTCAGTGCGTCAATCTGCGCCTGTGATTGATGGTCGCTTTGAAGCGAAGCAACAAATTGAGCAATTCATTCAAGAAAAGTAGTTTTAGCATTAGCTAAGAGATATGACTAGCAATACTCCGAATCAACCCGTTTCTTATCCTATCTTTACAGTTCGCTGGCTAGCGGTTCACACCTTGGCTGTGCCGACTGTCTTCTTTCTGGGCGCGATCGCCGCTATGCAGTTTATTCAGAGGTAATTGTTGTGGCACCACTAAGCAGAAACCAAAACCCCAACAAACAGCCCGTTGAGCTAAACCGAACCTCACTTTACTTGGGCTTGTTGATGATCTTTACACTGGGTATTCTTTTCTCCAGCTATTTCTTCAACTAATTTTTTTAGTGAAAGTTGTGTCCAAATTCTTTTGTTGTGTTGGTTAGGAGGTGAGACGATGCTAAGTTCTGGACGAATTCCACTTTGGATTGTGGCAACCATTGCAGGCATGGGTGTAATTTTTGTCGTTAGCCTGTTTTTCTATGGTGCTTACGCTGGGATTGGGTCTTCGATCTAATTACAACGCTTGATTGCTCCATTAAATACGTTGTTGTAGCCTTCGTTGATTCAACGGGGGCTTCTGTTTTTGGTAGGCTCGCGCCGATGTGCAGACGATCGCCAAGGCAGGTGCCGAAGTTTTAACGCTAACTGTGTCGCGATCGCCGAGCCACAAACAATAAAACCGCCGATGGCGATCGGGCGGTTCTGTCATTCATATTTAGACGCTTAATTTAGAGTCGCCTGGTTAGATTCCACTGGGATCTTCACGCTCGATATAGAGGAAGAGAAGCCCCATGACAATTGCTGGCATTAACCAGCACACGACGGGAATCAAAATCCAAGGCAAAAACGAAGCTGCGTATGAACCTGTCATAACGAAATTTCCTATCTCATTAATTTCAGATTGAACTTTACCGACTTTACTGTGAAGTGGTTGCGAGTTGGACACTTCTTAGAATTCTTAATATTTTTGAGGAATCTTTGCAAAGGTTATTAGGGCAAAGCCACGCTGGGGAAGGGCGATCGCACACCAGCAGCCTACCCACCGTAGCAGTATCCAAGCCTCAATTCACAGCAACCCCCATAAAAATTTCACCTGATGGAACGAACAAACGAATTGGCAAACAGCCACACCATTGATCCGGCCCCATCAGATGAATTTCGTGAGGGGAGTTACCCCTACAATTGTGAGTAATATTTTTCTTTAACGACTTTCATTTTCTCACCAATGCATTGAATGTATTGAATGTTACGGAAAAAATTAACGTTATCTGGGCTTGCTTGCTCGTCCCCGTTGGCAGTAGGTTCACACGCAGCCAGCGCAAACAATGGAACACAGGCCAATTCAGGGGCGATCGCGCAATAGCCACGCAGACCAACGGCAACAGGCCATCAACCCCGAACTGCCACCCCACGCCCCTCTCTCTGTAATATCCTCACCCCAAGCCCTAACCCAGGGTTAGCCGCCCGGTAAAGCGCCTCCAGTGAAGGGCACCCCTGCGCCACTCTAGGTAGTCTGGATGAGCTGGAAAAGCCGGCCACCCAGAATTTGACATAAATTTGACATAAAAAATGCCCCAGCGATCGCTGGGGCATTCCACTCAATCAAGAGGTTGAAACAACTCAATAAACTTTGTTTAGACAGCTTCCTGGTTTTTCTCACCAGTCCGAATCCGGATAATCGAGTCTACGGGTGAAATAAAGATTTTCCCATCGCCGATTTCACCAGTCCGAGCAGCAACGATGATCTTATCAACCACCATATCAACCTGCTCGTCTTCAATCACAATCTCAATTTTTAATTTCTGCAAAAACTCGACTGTGTATTCCGAACCCCGGTACCGTTCGGTTTGCCCTTTTTGGCGACCAAATCCACGGACTTCCGAAACGGTCATCCCAACAATACCGGCATTCACAAGCGCGATTTTCACTTCATCGAGTTTGAATGGCCGAATAATAGCCTCTACCTTTTTCAACTCCGTCACTCCTTAGATAAAACTGATGGCTCCATGATCTAGCATGACACTTCTATCACCGTCTCTGTCGCAGATTTTGTAGCCAAGAATACGTTATCTCTGGATGCGATCGCCTGATGACGTTTTGCGACCGTAGTGCCCTTCCAGAAATCGAGGATACAAGTGTTACGGCTAGAAGAATCGACTGAATTTTACGCAAGCTGGGTCTGAAGCGCAAGTCCCCGGCAAACATTTATTAAGCAATGGTGACTCAGGGAACGACCGTGAGGGCGATCGCCACCCCCTGCCTGCCTAATGCCCCAACTGCGCCTTGCCGACAATATCCGCCCAGGGCGATCGCCCCCAGGAGTTTACCGGGACGGCAACAGCGGGCGCACGATTAAAAAGCCCGTACCAAACGCCGACAGAATAATGATCCCAATCACCATAATCAGCCACCAGGTACTAATTTCATTCGCCGCCTCACCAGCGGGCACCCCGTGAGGTTTAGCCTCCTGTTCCGTGTGGGTGGCCAGGGGGGCAGCCGTGGGCAGCAAGCTATTGGCCCCAGCCTGGGCCTCCGGAGCCAAGCTCATGTCATGGGTGGCGATCGCCGGAGCCAAGTCTTGCTCCATCCAGGGTACATCCGCCAATTGGCGCAAATGCAATGCCGACTGCACTACCCGCTCAATTTCCAGGCGCAACTGCTGGTTTTTCTGGACTAATTCTTGATTTTGGGTTTTCAGCGACTGCAACGACGTGCGCGTATTTTGCAGCTCACTCGCAACCTCTCGGTAGAGCGAAATTGGCACCGATGGCGATTTGGGCGGGGGCGGGGGCGGTGTCATGCTGGGATTGGGAGAAGATGACATATTTTTTGTCGCGCGTCCCTGCGGCTTGGTGTTGACGTTAGAGGCCATAGATATAGTGTGCTGTGCGGATTTTTTTGGGAATACGACCATAAAGATAGCTGCAATCTGAAAAACTGCACGTTTTTTTTGGGGCGATGGGTTGACTTTTACAAGCCTGTTCTGAGATGCCGACTGCACAAGCGATCGCCGCTATTTCCAGCCCAGCAAGAGACCACCACCGCAGCGCGATCGCCGGCCTCCCCTCCCCAGCCATTCACTCAGGCCCAGGGGCCGCGCAGTAAAATAGAGATTTGGTGCCAATCAAGGTTGGTCGAACCGCTTGCGCAGCCAACCCTGCAACCAAAGACCCTGGGTTAGTGCGCTTCGACCCAACTGAAGCCGCCCAACCCCAACTACACCCTAAAAAGGACACCCTATGAGCCAATCATCCTTTGCTGAAACCCAACAGCCCACCCCCGATCCCGCGACAGAACCCAAATACGGCGAACGGTTGATTGAAGAAGGCCAACTGATTACCTTCCCCAACCCACGGGTGGGCCGACGATACGATGTCCACATCACCCTGCCCGAATTCACCTGTAAATGCCCCTTTTCAGGCTATCCAGACTTTGCCACCATCTACATTACCTACGTTCCCGACCAGCGGGTCGTCGAGCTAAAAACCATTAAGCTCTATATCAATAGTTATCGCGATCGCTACATTTCGCACGAAGAATCCATCAACCAAATTTTGGATGACTTTATTGCCGCCTGCGATCCCCTCGCCATCAAAGTCAAAGGCGACTTTAACCCGCGCGGCAACGTCCACACCGTCATCGAAGTCGAACACCAAAAACCCGCTCCCTAGCCGCCTTACCCGTCGTGCGCGACACCTCATTCGCCAAACCCAGCCCCCGCGATCGCCACGGGGGCACCGCCCAAGCAAGGACATCCCCGTTGCCCCTCCAGTGAAGCGCAGGGGGTGTTTTCGGCATTTTGGCGTAAACCGATAGTGGAATTTCGCTCCAGGGCATACTAAACGTAATAAACCCTCACGGGAATCCTGACTTGCAGAGGGAAGGTTAGACACAATGGAGCCGTTTGAACTGCCACTGGATATCAGCACTGCTGAAAGTCTGCTACTCAAACTCCCCCCCGAAGCACGTCACTGGGCCGAGAGTTTACCTTGGGCAGAACGGCGCTACGTTCTGTCGCTGTGCCATTTGATGTGTGCCGCCTCCCCTGAGATGCGCGCCCAATTTTTGGATGATTACACAGCCGATGGGCTGGTTTCCAAAGTTTTGGAAGATCGAGATACCAAGCAAAAAGTTGGGCAATATCTTAAAGAATTTCGAGTTCACACAGATCTCAGTACATCTTCTTTGCGGCGTTACATTCGCCAGTTTTATGTGCATTCTGCCCAGGATATGCGCACCCAGCCCGATCTGTATCTAGAGTCAGCGCTGCGGTTGGTCATGAGCACCGAAGAGCGGAACCATGTGTTTTATTACATTTTGGGGTTCGAGCTGATTAAGATGATGTTTCGCATGAGTTGGCATCAGCACGAAAAACTCTATCGTCTCCAGCGGAGCCAAGAAGAGTTTATTCAGACTTATATCAAACCCATTCAACATACTCATCGAATTAACCAAATCATTGTCCCTAAAGATGAAAATCTGTTCTTCGCTCGTCGTGATTATTATGTGAAACAGCCAGTCATTTCTGAAAAGAAATTGATTGAATTAGCAATGGCAACCTTCACAACCGAAGTGACGACGGGTTTTGGTTTTTCCTTAATTCGGCATCCCCAAGCTTTAGTCTTTGATTATGCTTATATTTTTGAAATGGAATCAGATGCAATTTTTCTCCAGTCCTAAGGCGATCGCAACGATAGCGCGTGCTTGCGGGTTAGGCTCTCCGGCTAGTCTAGATTGAGTCTGGTAAAGTGCTGCTTGAATCACTGTAGTGGAGCTTTGGAACGCGATCCCAACCGCTGCACAAATCTCTTTCTAGCCTCAAATCACCTTTTAGAATAGAACCACACGCAACCAGCCACCCAGGGAAAAAACAGCCAATGACCAGTGCAAACCAGGCAGAAGTAGTAACCGAGTTAACGCAACTGGCCCAACGCTATGAACAGGCCCTCGGCGAGAATGACCTAGATACGCTGGATGCTTTATTTTGGGATTCGCCCGATGTTGTGCGATTTGGGGCGACGGAAAATTTGTATGGCATTGACGCGATTCGGGAATTTCGCCAGCAACGCCCAACCAAAAATTTGGCCAGAACTGTTTCTAATTTTAAGGTGGTCACCTTTGGGGCAGAGTCCGGGGCTGTCACGCTAGAGTTTTGTCGCTGGGTGGATGGGGAACCCCGCTATGGGCGGCAAAGCCAGATGTGGTACAAATTTCCAGAGGGGTGGCGGATTGTCTCGGCCCATGTGTCTTGGTTGGGTTAAATTGGGACATTGGCAACCGGGGGAAGACCACTGGCGCAAATGGAAGATGGATGGGTGAAATGGGCAGAATTGCACTAAAACAAGAACGGCAACAAGCAAGCTGGCGATCGCGCCACATCAACTCCAGGGTCATGTTCGGCCTGGTCGGCCTGAGTTTGGGGCTGCTCGTTGGGTGCAATCCGCCGCAACCGGAAGCAGCCCCCTCCCCGACAGAATCCCCCAGCGAGATCGCCAGTCCTTCGCCTTCTGACTCCCCCAGCCCCAGCCCCACAGGCACCCCCAGCCCCTCAGCCTCACCAACGGCCACCAAGCCAGAAGCAGTTGTTGCCGTTGAACAGCGCATTTCGACCCTGGTGGGTCAAGCAACCAACGTCACGATTGAAGCGGTGGAGTGTCCAGCGGCGATCGCGGAACAAGCCGGACAAACCTACGAATGCCAGGTGAAATCGGCGATCGGCCCCTTTGTGGTGATCGTGCGGCCCACGGGGCAACCCGGCAAATTTGCGTGGGGCACACGCGGCCTCCTGCTCACCTCCAAGCTCAACACCTTCATTCAAAAAAGTGTGCAATCCCAAGGCAATGTCACCGTCGATTGTGGGACACCCGCCCGCATTGCTAAACAAGGCGAAACTTTTGACTGCAAAGTGACCACCGCAAATGGCAAAACCCAAACCGCCAAAATCACCGTGCGAGACGAACTGGGCAATGTTTATGTCGCCTTGCAATAAAAGCATTGCCATCAGAACGTTGCAATTCGGCTATTAGGCTCTGCAAAAACGAGCGCGATCGCACAGTTCTGAGGAATTTAGATGCGCTACTCTGAATATTCAGGGCTTTGACAGGAAAAACCTATGGCAAGTCAAGTATACGATGTGGTGATTGTTGGGGGTGGGGTTGCGGGGTCGGCTCTGCTCTATTCGCTGGCCATGTTTACCGACCTTAAACGGATCGCCCTCGTTGAAAAGTATGACCGGGTAGCTGCCGTCAACTCTAAAGCGACTAACAACAGTCAAACCATCCATTGTGGTGACATTGAAACCAACTATTCCTTAGAAAAGGCACTGCGGGTACGGCGATCGGCCCAAATGGTGGTGCGCTATGGGATGCAGTTGCCCCCTAGCCTCCGGGACAGCGTGATTTACCAATTTCCCAAGATGGTGCTGGGGGTCGGGCCAGAAGAGTGTGCCGTGTTGCGAGAGCGGTATGAAACCTTTAAGCCCCATTTTCCGGGGATGGTTCTGTTAGAAAAAGCGCAAATTGCCGAGGCGGAACCAAACGTGGTGCGGGTGGATGGCCACGATCGCCCCGAAGACCTGGTGGCGATCGCCATCCAAGGGGAATATACTGCCGTCAACTATGGCACCCTGGCCCAGACTTTCATTGAACAGGCCCAAACCGTCTCTGACAAAACCGTTGACCTGAGCTTGGGCAATCCCGTCTTGGCGATCGAGCCCAGCGGCTCCAACTATCAAGTCAAAACCACCGAAACCACCTTGACGGCTCGGTTCGTCGTCGTCTCCGCCAGCGGATACAGCCTGCTCTTCGCCCATCGCATGGGCATTGGGTTGCAATATTCCTGCTTACCCGTCGCGGGCAACTTCTATTACACCCCGCAAAACCTCAACGGCAAAGTGTACACCGTGCAAAACGACAAACTACCCTTTGCGGCTATTCATGGCGACCCAGATGTGACCGCACCGGGCAAAACTCGCTTTGGCCCAACGGCCTTACCCTTGCCCTTGCTCGAACGGGGCAACCCCCTTACCTTTATCCACTATCTGGAAGTGTTGAAGCTCGATCGCACCGTGGCCGAAGTCGTGTGGGATCTGTTCCGCGTCAGCGATATCCGGAATTACATTTTCAAAAATATTGCCTTTGAAGTCCCTGGCCTAAATCGCCGGCTCTTTTTGCGCGACGCTCGGAAAATCATCCCATCCTTGCAATTGGAAGATCTGGAATATGCCCACGGAGTCGGCGGCATCCGGCCCCAACTCATCGATCGCGCCCAACATAAATTGATCCTGGGACAAGCCGAAATCGATCCCGGCGATGGCATCCGGTTTAATGTCACGCCTTCCCCCGGAGCCACCACCTGCTTAGGCAACGCCGAACAGGATATTCTACGAATCCAGCAACACCTGGGCTGCGAGTTTGATCGCAGTTGGTTTGAGGCCGAAACCCTGCCCCTACCCGTATAGACACCACGATCCATTCCGGGGGGGCACCAGTCGTCGCACAGAAGCCCCCAGTTGCGCCTGCGCTTTTGGCCCCATCGCCCGCAAGCCCCACCCCAACGGCCCCAAGACTGCCGAGTGAAGAGCTGGGGTGCGATCGCCCAGTCTGGCGCAAGCCCAACACCCAATGCACCGGAATGCTAGCATAGAGCCTTGCTACGGCCTCCTGGCATTAGCCCGCCCATTGCGATCGCCCCGCAGGCTTCCCTTGGCTCCTGCCGGAGAACTCAACCCCCTTGAGCCTTTGCCCTGCCGCGATCGCACCCAGGGGCAACCCCTCCAGCACGGTTTAACTATCCATAACAGAATTCCTGTAGTGTTGAAATATTTAGCCCGCAAACCCCATTTTCTTCAGTGGCCGACCCATGTTTTCACGTCTTGCCCAGACTAGCTCGCGTCAGCGCGAAATTGCCGAAGTCGTGCTACGGAACGGCTGGGGCTATATGCGCCGCTTACTGGCCGGCACCCGCGCCGAAGAACCCCAACTGCCACCCCCAACCGTCCTCCGCAACATCCTGACCGACCTTGGCCCAGTTTACGTCAAGTTAGGGCAAGTCCTGAGCACGCGCCCCGACTTGTTACCCGCCGAATATATCCGAGAGTTGACCGCATTACAGGCCGAAGTGCCCCCTGTCCCCTGGGAAGAAATCGAAGTTGTCATTCGGCAGGAAGTCCGCCGCCCTCTCAATGAAGTGTTTGCCACCATCAACCCCAACCCAGTGGCAGCAGGCTCCATTGCCCAAACCCATCGGGCCACGTTGTTAGACGGTCGCGAGTTAGCACTCAAAATTCAACGCCCTGGCATTGATATCACCATCGAACAAGACATTGCGTTGATTCGTAGTTTGGCCGATCTAGTTTCCCGCACCCGCGTAGGCCAATACTATGACCTCCCAGCCCTGGCCGAAGAATTTGCGACAGCCCTGCGCGATGAATTGAACTTTAGCCGAGAAGCCGAACACACAGAGCAACTGCGGCGCAACCTCTCTAGCAGTCGCCTCTTTCCGCGCGATCGCCTCGTCATCCCCGAAATTTATTGGCCCCTCACCACCGAAAACCTCCTGGCGATGGAATGGTTAAACGGCGTGCCCCTCCTCACGGCCACCTTGCCCCACCTCACCGAGGCCGAATGCCAAACCGAAAAAAAGGCGATCGTTGACTTACTCATTCGCGCCTTTTTCCAACAGATTTATATCGACGGAGTTTTCCACGCCGACCCCCACCCCGGCAACCTGTTTTATCTCAACGATGGGCGCGTCGCCTTGCTTGATTGCGGCATGATTGGCCGCCTCGATCCCCGCACTCAGCAAGTCCTGACGGAAATGCTCCTGGCAATGGTCAACCTGGATGCCCAACGCTGCGCCCAACTCACCTTGCAACTGGCCGAACCCATCGAACCTGTTAACCTGGCCCGCCTGGAAGCGGAATACGATCGCCTACTCCGGCGCTACTACAACCTCAACCTGTCCCAAATTAACTTCAGCCAACTGTTTTACGAAGTCCTGCAACGCGCCCGAGACAACGGTTTGCGCGTGCCAGGAAATATGGGACTTTACGCCAAAACCCTGGCCAACCTGGAAGGGGTCGCCCGCACTCTGGATCCCAACTTCAACCTCCCGGCCCAGGTCAAACCCTTGATGACCGATTTATTTCAGCGACAACTCGTCGGCCAAGCCCCCTTGCAAGCCCTCCTCCGCACCGCCCTAGACCTCAAAAGCCTGGGTTTGCAATCGCCACGGCAAGTCGAACTCTTTTTAGAGCGCCTCACCTCCGAAACTTTGCAATGGAAATTGAACGTCCGCGACCTTGACCTCCTGCGGCGCAGCGTCGATGATTCGGCCAATCGCCTCTCCTTCAGCATTGTGGTGGGGTCAATGATTATGGGAGCCGCCATGATCCTGGCGAACGATCGCACAGGTCGCCTCTTTTGGGTAAGCAGTAGCCTCTTTTTTACCGCCAGTTTCCTTGGTCTGTGGCTTATTGTCAGCATCCTGCGATCGGGGCGACTCCGCTAACCACCGCCAGCCACGAGCAGAATCGGTTGCAGCCCAAGCCCCAGATTCCGAGGCATCCCGCCGCGCCCCTTCAACTCGCGACATAAATTCGCTGTTGCACAGGGATCTGAATTAAAAATTCTGCCCCTTGACCCGGTACAGAACGACAAATCAAGCGACCGCTGTGTTTTTTAGCAATCATTTGGTGGCGAATAGATATGCCCATCCTTGTGCTTTTTCCAGTCGGTTTCGTTGTAAAAAAGGGCTCAAAAATTTGGGATTGAATCGCTTTGGGAGTACCCGCACCATTATCCGCGATCGCAATTTCTGCCCATTGGCGGTTTAAGAACGATGTACGCATAACGATTTGACTAGGTTGTGTTGGTCTATCTTGATGAGTTCGCGTTGTATGAAATTCTTCTAAGGCATTGATCGCGTTTGCCAAAATATTCATAAAAACCTGATTCAGCGACCCAGCATAACATTCAACTAAGGGTAATTATCCATAATCTCGAATAATCTGAATGTCTGGCTGTTCAGGTTTTGCTTTCAGCCGATGTTGCAAGTTCCTCTCAAACGGAATAGAACTCAGTCAGGAAAAGATCAACATCTAGAAGCCGCCGCTATATCAGATTTCAATCTGGAATTCGATCGCGCGGCACCGTAATCTTCCACTACACCCTGATTCGTAGTTTGGTCGAAATTGCCTCCATAATATTCGACTGAAGGCAAATAACTAGAATTTTTCTCTCTCTTTTCAGATTTGTGCAAAAGTCAGGCACCCTGGCAACTGAATGGGCTGAAATGGCCCTATGGCAGACAGTCGATCGCGCCTTAGGTCAAGTGCACTATAAAAGCAGCGATCGCCCGGTCTAAATAAAAGCTGGAGCCTAATTCTTTCCCGTTTAAACCAACCTTAAGCATTAAAAGGTAACTTCACTTAACCTTGAGGTTAGCTGAATGTTTCTGGCGATGAATCTTAGCCAGCATTCGTGATGTTGCCAAAAATCATTGCCAAAAATCAAATTTTCTAACAGACTATTTCAGTTCACTGCATTTTAACTGAAAGCAAGTTTCGGCTAACAATAAGAAGAATTTAGAATATCCTGACCGCAAAACCTGCGGAAAGTAACCATTTACAGGTGATTCAAGCTTAGGTAGGGCTTAAATTGCTTGCTGGAATAGACTGCAATTTGCGCTCTCAAATATTTATTTTTTACTGTCCTTCGCTGTTTCTATGAACCCCAAAGTATCAGTTTTGCTAGTAGGAATTCTGGGTCTTGCAGGGCTTTCTGGCTGCGCCCTATTTAATTCTGTCCTTAACCCTAAACCGGCGGAACCCTTACCCACCGAAGCCCCCAGCCCAACAAATAATGTGATTGGTTTATTTTTTGTCAAAAAAGATAACCCGACTGGGAACTATCGTGGTGAATTATTGCCGATTGCGCTGCGATTAAATGGCCAATATGTTGATGTGAGTCAGGAGCTTACAGTTGATAGTCAAAATTCAATCCCACTGAATAATTTGGTGCAAAATCAGGCCAGTCGCAGTGTCCTCAGCACAGTGTCGGAATTCACGCTGATTGATCAATCCAAACCTGTGGGGCGGTTTACGGTTGACCAACTCGGAGCCACACCGTTGGCGTGTTCGGCGTTTGTTGTGGGCCAAGGTGCGGTCAAAGAGGCGGTATTGCCCGATCTCTACGCGGCTTTGCCCGACCATCGGACAAATATTTATCAAGGCCAGTTGAGCGATCGCAAGTTTGATGAATCATCGCGCTGGCTACTGGCAGCCCATCAATACACCGTGAAGCCAATGCAACTAGCGACGAATCGGGCAGATGCAACCTACAAGCAAGACTTGATCGCGGCGGCATCACCGTTATTCGCGGTGGCCAAAGAGTCACAAGCGATCGCAGGCGGCACAGAAGTTGAACAGATGCAGGTGTTTGATCTCGACCATGATGGCCAACCGGAAGTGGTTGGAACGGTGCGGAAGGGGCTGGCCCCAAACTCGGTGCCCACGGCTGAGCGGGGGCGATCGCAAACCACGGCCTATATGAATGTCTGGCTAACCTATAAAACTGGCCAGCCAACGGTTTTGGCCCACGAGGTCACTGCTTGGGAAATTCCGGTGAGTCGTCGTCCCTACGAGGTGATCGATGCGCTGGATTTGGATGGCGACGGGCGAGACGAAGTGATTGTCCGCAATCTGGGCTATGAAAGTTACAGTTTTGGCATTCACACGTTGCAGGGCGACCAACTGAAACCTGTGTTTAATGGGACAAACTACGGCTGCTAGGGTTGACCAGGGTGCAGCACCCGTGGCAAGCAGGCGCACCGAGGCATCGGCACTGGTCGCTGGCAAGCAATTTAGCCATTTTGTTGGCGATCGCACTGGCAGGCGGCGCTAAAAACGCTACCGTGAGATCGATGATTTGACGGTGAAGCAATTCATGGCAGGGCAACCGTGGCAGGAAACACGCGACCAACCAGAGCAGAACAAGACGAACAACGCTGACAGGCGATCGTGGCCAGCCTTATTACCCGTACTGTGGCTGGGCGGGTTGGCGATCGCGGCCTTTGCGCTGTGGGGCTTCGTGGAACTGGCCGAACAAGTCTTTCAAGAAGCCACTGCAACCTTGGATCAGGGCATTTTGCTGTGGCTGCGGCAACATCACCAACCGTGGTTAACCCCCGTGGCGATCGCGGTAACGGGGATTGGCGAACCGGGCGTTTTGCTGGGTATTTGTCTGCTGCTGTCTGGCTATTTGTTGAGCCAACGCCGCTGGAGCGAAGCCGCATGGTTAGCGTTGGGGGCCAGCGGTGCCGTCGGGCTCAATGCATGGCTCAAGCTGGTGTTTAGTCGATCGCGCCCCGCCCTGTGGGAACGAGTCGTCAGCGTAGACTATTACAGCTTTCCCAGTGGCCACGCGATGGTGTCCTTGGTGGTGTATGGGTTAGTGGCCTACTGGCTAGTGCGGCGCTGGCCCCAGTATCGCTGGGCCTTCGGTTTGGGGTATGGCCTGGTGGTGGTGGCGATTGGCCTCAGTCGGCTGTATCTGGGCGTGCACTGGCCCACAGACGTGTTGGCGGGGTATGCGGCAGGGTTGGTCTGGCTGATGGCGGTGCTCATTGGGTTTAATGGGCTCGCCTATTGGCGGGGCGATCGCCCCGGTCTCACGCAGCCTGTGCCCTCTGAGCCTACGCGCTAAACCACAGCGATCCAACTCGGCCTGCTCCACTTGGCCTAAAAATCCACGCCCCGTTTGAGGTCAATTCCTTTCTCTGCATAGTGTTTATGGCAAATCATTTCCGAGTGGACACTCGCCAGATCAAAGTAGGCGGGAGGATGATTGCAGCGCCCTGTGATGATGATCGCTGTATCCCGTGGTTTGCGTAACAAGGCTTGGACAATCGGCGTTTCGGGCAACAGCTCTAAATCAACAGTGGGGTTGAGTTCATCCAAAATAATGGTTTTGTACAGCCCAGAGGCGATCGCCGCCCGTGCAATTTCCCACCCCCGTTCCGCTTCCACATAATCCAGTTCTTGTTGCTGCCCCCGCCAGACGATCGCATCTCGCCCACACCGTTGATGATCCACCAGGCTGGGATAAATTTGGCGCATTGCGGCGATCGCGGCATCTTCCGTATAGCCCACGCCCCCTTTGAGCCACTGCATAATCAACACCCGATGGGACTTGTCCTGGGCAATGCCGCGACCAATAGCTTGCAATGCCTTGCCCAAAGCACTGGTCGATTTGCCTTTCCCCGCCCCGGTATAAATTTCGATGCCCTGGATACCCTGGGCTTGGGCGGTCGGATGATAGTGAGGCCGCATTTCCGAGTGGAGATCGGCAATATCCAGCAAAGCCTGGGGGGCCGCCCGGCCCGTGGCAATAACTTCCATTTGTTCTGGCTTGCGCTTGAGGGTTTGCACCACCTCGCTGGCATCCAACAACCCCAAGTCTAAAACGGGGTTTAGCTCGTCCAAAACCACCACTGAATATAACCCAGAGGCGATCGCCCCCTTGGCCACATCCCAGCCCCGTTGGGCCTCTAACTGATCAAACCGACTGATTTCATCCGGCCCAAAAAACTCAGCTCTGCCCGTCCGCACCTGGTCAATCAAATGGGGAAAACCCCGCTGGAGTGCCTCAATCGATGCGTCTTCGTCATACATCCGCCCCGGCCCTTTCAAAAAGCGCAAAAGCAACACCCGCGTCGGACATTCACTATGAATCCCCAACCCAATGGAGCGCAGCACCACCCCCAAAGCCGCCTGCGATTTGCCTTTGCCTGCGCCGTCGTAAACGTGGATCTGGCCAATGAGCCGTTCTGCCCGTGCTTGTGCCGTCCGAATGCCAACCCCATTGCGTACCATTGTGTTCACCAATCTCCCCCTTTACTGCGCCATCCCAGCGAACCCCGCCCATAGACCAAGCGATCGCTCTCTGACGCTATATATAGCGCATTTATCGGTATCTTTCATTAAGTTAAGCTAAACCTGGAAAATGGATTTGCTAGACTAAAAGCTGTGTTTACAGCGAACCTCCCACACCCACACCCTATCTCACTATGACTGCACTGTTTCTGTCTGCAACGCTGTTGTTACCGTTGCTCCAACAAGAATTTACCCATTACGATCGCCTGGTACGCGCCAATCCACTCAACCCCAATGCCTATGTGCGGCGGGGAATGGCCCATTTCAAACTAGGTCACATCCGCGAGGCTATTCAAGACTTCGATCAAGCGGAACAGTTGAATCCCCAACTCACGCCCTATCTCTGGCAGCGTGGGCTAGCGTACTATTACGGCGATCGCTACGAGGACGGAGCAGCCCAATTTGAGCTTGATCTCACGGTTAATGGGCAAGATATTGAAGAAACTATCTGGCGGTTCTTGTGCATTGCCCACAGTCGCGGCATGGCAGAAGCCCAAGCCACTCTGCTTCCCCCCGGTCAGGATCCGCGACCGTTCATGACCGCCATCTATACTTTTTACGCTGGGGAAATCACCGCCGATGAGTTACTGCACCAGGGGACGCTGGGGGGCGATCGGGGGGAGTTTTATGCCCACCTTTATTTAGGGCTTTACTACGAAGTGAACCAACACCCTGACCTCGCGCAGAAACACATTAGCATCGCCGCCGAAGACTACAATATCAACGACTATATGTGGCATTTGGCCCAGGTACACAAGCAATTGCGGCACTGGTAAGTAAGGCTCCAGATGGGTCACTTCAACGCCAACGGGCTTAAGGGTGCGATCGCCCCAGCGGTGTCAGCAAGCCATCAATACTCACTCGGTTTTTTTCCTGCTGATAAGCTTGCAACCCTTCGGCCCCTTTTTTGGCCGCCCATTCCAGCAAAACCGGGCGTTGTTCTACTGTCCCCACTAAGGGCACCCCAAAACCACAGGACGTTTGCACGCGATCGATCGCTGCGACAATTATCTGGCGAGCACCAGGGAGCAGGGTGAAGTGAGGACTCAACTCATCCCATGCTGCCGAACCCGGTAGAACCACTTGGCCCTGGCCATAAAGCCGCAGAATGCAGGGCTTGGCAGTGAATGAACAGAACATCAGCGTAATGCGACCATTTTCCGCCAGATGGGCTGATGTTTCGTTGCCGCTGCCCGTCAAGTCCAGATAAGCGACTCGATGGGGCGACAACACCCGAAAACAATCCAAGCCTTTGGGAGAAAGGTTGACATGCCCCGTGGCCGCCAGGGGAGCCGTTCCCACAAAAAACAGCGGTTGCTCTGCGATAAATTGCTGCAATTCCTCGGTAATTGAATCAAAGAGTTTCGCCATCCCTATTTATCCCCCCTAGCCAAGAATCACGGGCCATTCGCTGTCTCCAGAGTCCTGTCCAGCCCCGAAACAAGGTCGGCTGAAAGGAAACCTAACTGTCGTCGTTACCTTTCAGCCGAGCCTCCCAGTTTGGGTTTATTGTCCCGCTGGCGATGGGGCCGGTTGAGCCACGTTTGGTGTGCCCCCACTAGGCGCGATCGCAGCGGGTTTCGAGGTTGGTGCCAGGTTTTGGGCCAACAGCGGAATTTCCACTTTGCCAGAAAGGCCCGCGCCACTCTTCTGCGAAATCCCTAAGCCTTGGGCGTTGGCAATGCCTTTCTCCGAAACCTCAACAATCTTGACCAACTCGGCCAGAGCGTACTCTAGATGACTGCCAGCATCCAGGGCCACCCAACCATCTGCCGTTTGCTCACGATATTCAAAGTGCAAGTGGGGGCCAGTCGAGTTACCTGTACTGCCCACCCGACCAATGACCGCGCCTTGTTTTACCCATTCGCCCGGTTTAACAAAGACTTCAGACAAGTGAGCATAGAGAGTTTGCTGTTTGCCTGTGTTGTGATCCAGGGAAATTGCTAGACCATATCCCCCCAAAAAGTCAGCAAAGGCGACTTGTCCAGCATAGGCGGCCAATACGGGAGTCCCCATTGGCGCACCGAGGTCAGTCCCCGTGTGGAAACGGGCAGAGTTAAAAATGGGATGCACCCGCCAACCAAAGAGAGAGGTAATCGGGGCGGGAATGGACAGAGGAAAGATGAGCCGCATGTTGCCATTGCCCAACCGACCGGGAGGCCGCAGCGTTCGGCGATAGAAATCCTTGAGGGAAGGGGCTGCTACAGAAGCCAGCCCGTATCCACCTTCTGGGGCACCCACTTGAACCCCATCTGGCACAGAAGGCATTGCCCCTGTAACGATCCGAGCATTGGCACCGCTCCCGGTCACGATGGGCAAGTCAATGGTGCGTTGGGTCGCGCCGATCGCGTAATCTGTCGTGTCGATATAGGGTTCGTTAGCAGGGGCAGGGGCCATCGCTTCAGGCACCGCTGGCACAGGGGGAAAGGCCGGTTCTGGAGCCGCAGGCGCAACAGGCTCCGGGGCCACCGGTTCTGGGGCCACCGGGGCAGGCGCAACCTCAGCAGGGGCGATCGCGTCGCCGTCTAAGGTTTGGGCCATTGCCGCAAGGCCAGAAAAAACGCTGCCAACTCCCAGCAAACCGAAAGCACTCACACAGCCCGCCCCTGCCAACAGAAGCGATCGCTGCCATCCCATTAGTTCAGATTGGCTAGATGACCTTCGCCCGTTCATCTCAAGTCCTCGCATTTCATCGCACTCAATTCAGGGTAACAAAACATGGGTTCAAGCCGGGGGATCTTGCTTGGCGATCGCGGCATCATCAGGTTCCTTCGATCCCGGTTTCCGTGCTAGGCGTGGGAATCGAGGGCTTAGTTGCCCCTGTGGCGATCGGCAGGTTGGTCACCGCCCGCTCCAGAGCCGCCAGCGATCGGTTGTAGCCAATCACCGCCGTCACCAAATTCCCCTCAGCTCGGGTCAGATCGTTTTCAGCGTTGATCACCTCAGTTTGGGTGCCAACCCCCGCCTGAAAGCGCAATCGGGCTAATCGCAAGGCTTCCCGAGCCTGCACCACAGCCTGTCGGTTCGTGCCAATATTTTCAAAGGTCGAGCGTAAATTGGCATAGGCTGACTCAACTTGAAGCTGAATATTCTCCCGAGTTTGAGCAAACCGGGTTTCAGCCAATTGCTTATTAATTTCTTGCTGCTTGGCTCGGGCATGGGCAGCCCCACCATCAAAAAAGTTCCAATCAAAGCCCGCCGCCACGGAATAGCCATCGCCAAAGCCCAAATTATCCCGCAGGTTATTCAAGACGTTGTATTGCACCTGGAGCGAAACCGTCGGCCCCAAAGCCGATAAGGCCGCTTTTCGCTGCTGTTCTGCCAATTCACGCTGGGCCAAAAATTGGTCTAACTCAGCCCGATTTTTGAACGCCAACACAATCGAGTCAGGCAGCGATAAATCCCAAGTCCCAGCAATTTTCACCGTATCCGCCGCCGCCAAATCCAGGGTTGGAGGAATTGCAAGCAACTGGGCCAGTTCCCGCCGCCGAACCTGTTGGTTTGCCAAGGCATTGGTGAGGTCTTGTCTCGCATTAGCTAATTGCACCTGAGCCCGAAGCACATCAAAGCGGGTACCCAGACCTGCCCGTTCCAGGGCGATCGTGTCTCTTAAGCTGGCCTCAGAGTTGCGGACAGCCGCCCGTTGAATGCGCACAGACTCATCTGCTTCTTGCAGGTTGTAATAGCCATTTCTGACATCCAGGCGCATTTGGTTTTCGGTCACTTCCACCTGCAACTGATCCGATTTCACCTGCTGTTCTGCGGCCCGAATTAAGGCTGGTCGCCGCCCAGAGGTATAAATGTCATAGCTAATCCCCACGGTTCCGGTTAAGGCAAGGCTGGCCTGGTCAGAGTCAGGGACGTTACGCAACCGGCGGGGACGATTTTCTTGCGCTTTTTGGGCTGCCTCTTCTTGTAACTGGCCACTGCCTGACTGCTGTTGCGTGATGTTGCCTTGGGCTTGCCCCGTCGGATACAGGGCTGCTTTTTGTTCGCGCAGGGCAGCACGACTGCGATCCAGTTGTTTGATGGCAATCTGCAAATCGCGGTTATTGCGTTTGGCGAGTTCGATCGCCTGGTCTAAGGTAATGGGCTGAATTCCCCGCAGTTTTACCTCTTCAGGCTTCGTCGGAAACGTCAACGGATTGGGCGCAGAGTTAAGGTATTCCGGGGCAACTCCAGCTTTGGCAGGGCCAATGGGTTGGGAGGGTTGCACATCAGGGGAAGTCGGGGATGTGCCCAGCGATCGCCCAGGGGTCAGGGTCGGCACAGCAAAGGGATCTGGCATTGTCTGTTGCGCCGTTTCGACCGATGCGGGCGCATCCGCTTTGGGAGTGGAAGCGGCCTCAGTGGGTGCAGTGCCATCCACAGGAGCCGTGGGCGCGGTAACAACCGCTAGTTTTTGCGATCGCGCCTGGGCTTGCATTGCCGCTTCAATCAACGTATCCAGCGGAACCGAAGCCGCCCCAACTTGCCTTAAATCGCCCAAATCAGCCAAATTTGGTTCCGGGCGATCGCCCTGGGGAGTGGGCTGACTGGGCCGCTTTACGGCGGCGGCGACAGCCTGAGCAGACGTTTGGGCCATTCCTGGCAAAGCCTGCCCCCACGCGACTAATACGCCTACACTAGCAGCCCATAGCTGATAAGACGGTTTCATGCGTACTACCACACCTACACTCCGAGAACAATCCTAAACCGAACAGAGGAGAACCTTTAGCAGGATAACGGCTTGTCAATAAGCTTGGCAAAATGCCTTGACTTTTTTGGATGAGACCCCGCAGGAAACATTTCTCAACACAATACCCGATCGCGCGCCTTTTGCAATTCACCTATTTGGATCGTTTTGGCCTAGGGGCGTTGCTTGGCTGATGCGAGTTCCCACGAGTTGCCGTCAAATTGCCTCTGCCATTATGACCTTGCTCCACCAATTTGGGGCATTAACTTGCTGACAGGCCGTGGGCGATCGCGCCACTCCCACGGTGCCCCCTCGTGGCAGGCGGTTCCCGGTGGCGGCTGAGCCGCAGTTCCGACCAGGGCCACCAGGGCAGCCTAATAATCGTAGGGATTTTTCGGTTCGGCAATCGGTTTCAATGACTTCGCCGCGATCGCCAACTGCCGCTTACCATTCAAATTCGCCGTGATCATGCGGCCTTCTACTTCCATCCAGGTATCGGGTTTATAGGCCGCGCGGGATTGGGTCAACTGCACCGGCAGACTCACCGGGTAAGCATCCGCCGCACAACAGGTCAAGACAAATCGCGAAATCAACAAATAGTTGTCGGGCAAGTCCGCCTGGTGAATGACAAAGCCTTGCACTTTGGCCGCTTGGCCCGTGTACGCATCCGGTTCGGGATACACCGTCAACGTGCGCACCCAATCAATGATCGATTTATCTGCACTGTTGGAAGACGCGCGAAAGGCTTGAGGTTTAACCCGGGTGAGGGTCGGAGCTTCGCTTACCCCTCGTTGAATCGCAGTTTGGCTGGCGAAGGGACGGGGCGAAATGAGTAACCCCAGAATGGCGGTCAATACCAACAAGCTACTACTCCAGCCTTTGGGCAACAGGGAAAGGTGGGAAGCATTACCAGCGGCCATGCGATTACGGGCCTGTTGCAGCAGCGCGATCGCCCGCCAAACCCCCAGAGCAATGAGGGCTGCTCCAGCCGCCACCGTCAACCACATATAGTTGGGATGAATCAGCAAGTACAGCTTGCCTGTGGCCCAATAGGTGAGAAACAAAATGCCCCACAAAACCAGCGCGAGGACATCAATCCAGGCGGCGATCGCCCGTGACGAACGAGAGGTCATAAGCTTAGGTGCCGTATAAATTCACCAACAAGGCAAACAGAAACGTGAGCTGCCCAGCCAGGGCAAACAAATAAAACACAGCTCTGGGCTTGAAGATCGACAACATCAGGCCAACGCCTTTGAGGTCAATCATGGGGCCATAGACCAGGAACGACAGGATCGACCCGGTGGTAAACACAGACGAAAATGAGAGGGCAAAAAAGGCATCCACAGTGGAACAAATCGAAACCACCGCCGCCAACAGCATCATGGCCAAAATCGAGGTAATTGGCCCCTGACCCAAAGCGAGAATCACATCGCGGGGGGCAAAAACTTGAATCACAGCGGCGATCGCGCTCCCCAGCACCAACACCCCGCCCAATTCCCGCAGTTCTTGCACCATGCTTTCCAGCATCAGCGTCAACTTATACATAGCGGGCTTCCCGGCAGTGGGGTTCAGGGCGGCAACCGCCGACAGTTGGGCCGCATCAACAGGCTGGGCCGATTGGCCCAAAAAATAGGTTCCCGATTGCAACAAGGCTGGCCCTTCTGCCCCCTCCAGTTCCCCAGCGCGATCGCGCGATCGCCCCGGCATGGCACGGGCTACATTGGGTTGCAACAGCGGACGCAGATCTCGCTGAATACTAAAAATCCAACCAATCAACGTCGCAATGGTCAGCGAACACCCAATCCGCAAAAAGACTAACTCTGGCTGATCCCGAAAAGCAGTCCACGTTGCCCAAAAGACAATGGGATTAATCGTGGGGGCCGCTAACAGAAACCCGATCGCCACAGAAGACGGCACCCCCTGCATCAACAAGCGCCGCGCCACAGGCACATTGCCACACTCGCAAACGGGAAACAAAAACCCTAAACAACTCCCCGCCAAAGCGCCCCAAAAGGGATTACGCGGCATGAGTTGCACCAAGCGCCGTTCATCCACAAAAAACTGGAGGAGGCCAGAAAACAGTACACCCAGCATCAAAAAGGGTACCGCCTCAACCAACAAACTCAAAAACAGAGTGAACGCACTATTGAGCTGATACCATTCCATCGCCGACTCGTCGTTTATGGTACTGTGACAGGCCCGTCAACCCAGCCATTCTACTGCATCTCTAGAACAGATGGCGGCGATCGCCCCAGCGACCAACATCAACCCTCGATAAAGCTCAATCCAGTTTTGTGAGGGTTTAACGGCTTTGTCAGGCAGGGGTCTAGTCGTTGTCCAGATCCTGACTTAGAATGGATCGACTAGACAGCCATACCCAAACCTGTCCTCAGTCTGCACTTAATAAATCTGGCTCAATTCCGCTTGGATTGGGTCGTTCGCTGGTCGTCCTACCCGCCGTACCCAAGATGACGCGATTCAGGCTTGAACGGCAGGTCAGATCCAGCTCTCTATCCTCACACCTGTTGCAAACTCAGTGGTTCTTCAGCTCAGTCCACCGCTCCTTCAGGCCATGCGATCGCATGCCGAACAAACCTACCCCAATGAATGCTGTGGCCTGATGCTTGGCCTCACGGTTAACGGGGTCAACGTCATGCACACCGTGTGGGCTGCCGACAACACCTGGGACGCAACAGTAGCAGAAACGTTGGCAGATGATCCCACCCTACCCCCATCTGAACGGTATTGGATTGCCCCCCAAACCCTGTTACAGGTCATGAAAACCGCAAGACAACAAGGCTTGGATATAATCGGGGTTTACCATTCCCACCCGGATCATCCTGCCACCCCCTCAGAGTGCGATCGCCGCCTCGCGTGGCCCCACTATTCCTACTTGATCTTCTCTGTTGAACAAGGTCGCGCCACGACCCATGCCAGTTGGAGCCTGAACCAACAGCACCAATTTGAAGCCGAACCAATCCTGACTCAATCCCAAACTTCCGTTGTTTCCCGGCTGGAATGAGCACTGACCGCGTTTCAGTCCTCACTATGCCAGCCTACGTCAGGTCGCTGTGCGATCGCCACCTGTCCACCTTGCCCCCTTGACCACGACTACTCATCCATTTACGAACCAAACCATGCTAAATCCCGATCTCGATGAGATTCAGCTTTCCAAAGAAGAATACGAACGGTATTCACGCCACCTCATCTTGCCCGAAGTCGGTCTGGAAGGCCAAAAGCGACTCAAAGCAGCTAGCATCCTGTGTATTGGCTCTGGGGGATTGGGTTCTCCCCTCCTCCTCTACCTGGCAGCCGCTGGCATTGGCCGCATCGGCCTCGTCGATTTTGATGTCGTCGATCGCTCCAACCTCCAACGGCAAGTGATCCACGGCACCTCCTGGGTTGGCAAACCCAAAATTCAATCGGCTAAAGATCGGATTTTGGAAATCAACCCCTACTGCCAGGTCGATCTATATGAAACGCGCCTCAGTTCCGAGAACGCCCTGGAAATTATGGAGCCCTACGATATCGTCGTCGATGGCACCGATAATTTCCCCACACGCTACCTGGTGAACGATGCCTGTGTGCTACTTGGCAAACCCAATGTCTACGGCTCCATCTATCGTTTTGAAGGGCAAGCCACCGTCTTTAACTACGAGGATGGCCCCAACTACCGCGATCTTTACCCAGAGCCACCCCCACCGGGCTTGGTTCCCTCCTGCGCTGAAGGCGGAGTCCTGGGCATTTTGCCAGGGATTATCGGCGTGATTCAAGCTACCGAAACTGTCAAAATCATTTTGGGCAAAGGCACCACGCTGAATGGCCGATTGCTGCTCTACAACGCCCTGGATATGAAATTCCGGGAACTGAAACTGCGGCCCAATCCCCAGCGCCCAGTGATTGAACAGCTCATTGACTACGAAATGTTCTGTGGCATTCCCCAAGCCAAAGCGGCTGAAGCCCAGCAACAATCAGACTTGCAAGAAATGACTGTGCAAGAACTGAAACAACTGCTGGATAGTGGCGCAACAGATTTCGTGTTGTTGGATGTCCGCAATCCCAATGAGTATGAAATTGCCCAAATTCCTGGTTCTGTCTTGATCCCCCTCCCAGAGATTGAAAACGGCGACGGCGTGCAAAAAGTGAAAGAACTGCTGAATGGCCACAAACTCGTTGCCCACTGCAAGATGGGTGGTCGGTCGGCTAAGGCTTTGGGCATTTTGAAGGCCGCCGGGATTGAAGGGATCAACGTGAAAGGTGGCATTACCGCCTGGAGTCGTGAGGTGGATCCGGCAGTACCGGAATATTAACCGCTGGTCACGGCTAGCGCCTGAGTCCGCCCTAAGTGAGGTCGGGTATACCCGGTGGTATGCCCGATTTTAGTTTTAACGGGGGGCAGAGTTGGCTAGAACGGCGACGGTAGAGGCAGAACAGGAGGCGCGATCGCGCCCTCGACCGTCAACAGCAACACTAGAAAGTTCAACTTTTGCTCCTCAGATGTCGTCCGGCAGTTGCGAGAGCGTGACATAATGAAATGCATTTGTTTAGCCGAGCGGGCGATCGCTTAGGCAAGAAGTTCGGGCAAAAGTAATGAGCAACGTGAAGGCATTGGTAGTTGGCAATGGTGGTCGGGAACACGCGATCGCCTGGAAACTCTTGCAATCAGATAAGGTGCAGCAGGTCATCTGCGTTCCTGGCAACGGCGGCACCGCATCCATGCCCAAGTGTCGCAATGTCGCCATGAACGTCATGGACTTCGAAGGCATTGCCCGCTTTGCCCTGGTGAACGGCATTGAGTTGGTCGTGATTGGCCCAGAAGCCCCCCTCGCTGCCGGAATCACCGATTATCTGCAAGCCCAAGAACTCACAGTCTTCGGCCCCACCAAACTGGGTGCCCAAATCGAAGCGAGCAAAGCCTGGGCCAAAGCCCTCATGGAAGAAGCCCAGATTCCCACCGCTCAATCCGCTGTGTTTACCGCGGCCGAACCTGCGTTGAGCTATGTCCGCAGTCAGGGCGCACCCATTGTCGTGAAAGCCGACGGTTTGGCTGCCGGGAAAGGCGTTACCGTTGCGACCACTGTCGCCGAAGCGGAAGCAGCTATTCAGGCTATTTTTGATGGCAAATTTGGAACGGCGGGCCAACAAGTCGTCATTGAAGAATATTTGCAAGGACAAGAGGCCTCGGTGTTGGCCCTCACCGATGGCATCACGATTCGGCCCCTGGTGCCCGCCCAAGACCACAAGCAGATTGGAGAAGGGGATACTGGGCCAAATACCGGCGGGATGGGAGCCTACGCCCCAACGCCGATTGTGTCTGCGGCATTGCTGGATCGCATTCAACATGAAATTCTAGAGCCCGCGATCGCGGCCTTACGCGATCGCAACATTGACTATCGGGGTGTCCTTTATGCGGGCTTGATGATTACGCCCCAGGGCGATCCTAAAGTCATCGAATTTAACTGTCGCTTTGGCGATCCCGAAACGCAGGTCGTGCTCCCCTTACTCGAAACCCCGCTCCACGAAGTGCTCCAAGCCTGTGCCGAGCAACGCCTAGCCGACTTTCCCCCCCTGGAATGGAAAGCAGGCACCGCCGCCTGTGTCGTCATGGCCGCAGGGGGCTACCCAGAAACCTATAAGAAAGGGAAGGCCATTACCGGGATTGAGCAAGCCGAGGCCAAAGATGCCCTGGTTTTTCACGCTGGCACCCAACTAAAACAACAAACCCTAGTAACCGATGGGGGCCGAGTCCTGGGTGTTACCGCCCTGGGTGACACTTTTGATGCCGCGATCGCCCAAGCCTACAGCGCAGTTCGTTGCATTGAATTTGAAGACCAATACTACCGCTCTGACATTGGGCACCGAGTCAAAACAGCCAGCTAACCCTCCTTCCGTGCCGCGCAATTGGCCGCCCCCTACCCCAACTGACAAACCTACCAAGCCCAATAGCGGCCCGGTCTCAGCGATTCGACTCAGTTTTAATCGCTCTAGAGGTTGCGAGTCTGCTAAGAGTTGTTGGAAAATAGAGTATTGACAAAAAATTTTTCTAAGAAAATTACTGGACAGTAATTAGCTTTGCTAGCGATTTTCCGCAAGATCCAAGCCGCGATCGCCCACTGGTGGTCAGAATTCACGCTCCAGACCAAGCTCATGGCCGTGGCAACGTTGGTGGTGTCCCTGCTCATGAGTGGTTTGACCTTTTGGGCTGTCAACACCATTCAGCAAGATGCCCGCTTAAATGACACCCGTTTTGGTCGAGATTTGGGCCTCCTCCTGGCGGCCAACGTCACCCCCCTCATCGGTGACAATGACCTCACCGAACTCGCCCGATTTTCCCATCGGTTCTACAGCAGCACCTCCAGCATTCGCTACATGCTCTATGCCGACGAGCAAGGCGAGATTTATTTAGGCATTCCTTTTTCAGAATCGGAAGTCCAAAACTCCCTGACCATTCGGCGGAAGATTAACTTACCTCTGGAGTATGGCGATCACACCGATGTCCCGATGGTGCGCCAACACATGACCCCCGATGGCGAAGTGACCGATGTATTTGTGCCCATTTTGTATGAAGGGCAATATAAAGGGGTGCTGGCGATCGGCACCAATCCCAATCCCACTGTTGTCACCTCCTCTCACCTGACCCGCGATGTGACGATCGCCGTCTTCGTCTCCATCTGGGTCATGGTGATTTTAGGAGCCGTCTTCAACGCCCTAACGATTACCAAGCCCATCAAAGAATTATTAGTTGGGGTCAAGAATATTGCGTCCGGCAACTTCAAGCAGCGCGTCGAATTGCCCTTTGGCGGCGAACTGGGCGAACTGATTTTCAGTTTTAACGAAATGGCCGAGCGGCTCGAACGCTATGAAGAGCAAAACATTGAAGAACTGCGCTCTGAGAAGGCTAAACTCGAAACTCTGGTTTCCACCATTGCCGATGGCGCGATCTTAATCGACACGGATCTGCACGTTGTGCTGGTGAATCCCACCGCTCGCCGCCTGTTCAGTTGGGATGGCAAGGCGATCGCGGGGGAAAATGTGTTGTACCTGCTGCCGAGTGCCGTTCAAGCCGAAATTACCCGCTCTTTGTATAAAATTGCGAAAGGCGAAATGCTGGAGGGGGGCGAGTTTCGCGTCACCTTGAAAGAGCCCGTTGATCGCACCGTTCGTATTTTGTTAAGCAGTGTGCTGGATTTAGCCCGTGAAAGCGTGAAAGGGGTGGCCATTACCATTCAGGACATCACCCGCGAAGCCGAACTCAACGAAGCCAAGAGCCAATTTATCAGCAACGTATCCCACGAACTGCGCACCCCGCTGTTCAACATCAAATCGTTCATCGAAACCCTATACGAGTTTGGAGAAGATCTCAGCCTCGAAGAACGGCAAGAGTTTTTGGAAACCGCAAACCGCGAAACCGATCGCCTCACCCGCTTGGTGAATGATGTCTTGGATTTGTCGCGGTTAGAATCCTGCAAGCTCTATCACTTTGAAGCCGTCGATCTGTCCCAACCCATTGAGCAAACCCTCCGCACTTACCAACTCAACGCCCGCGATCGCGGCATTGAACTCAAGCAACTGGTGCAGCCCAGTTTGCCTCCTGTGTTGGGTCACTATGACCTCTTGCTGCAAGTCTTCACCAACCTGGTTGGCAACTCGCTGAAATTCACAGAAGCTGGCGGCAAGATTGTGATTCGGGCCTACCTGCTCAAGCCCGAACTCCCCGATCCCTCGGCTCCCGCAACGGACGATCCACCGCCCTCGCCCAAAATTCGGGTCGAAATTTCCGATACAGGTATCGGCATTGCCCCGGAAGATCAACAAGCGATTTTTGATCGGTTCTTCCGCGTCGAAAACCGCGTCCACACCTTAGAAGGCACCGGCCTCGGATTGTCGATCGTGCGTAACATCATTGAAAAGCACCGTAGCCAAGTCCGTCTGGTCAGTGAAGTTGGCGTGGGCACTACCTTCTGGTTTGACCTCATGGTGTATCAAGAGCAAGCCTTGCCCGAACGCACCGATGATCTCACAACGTTGCCAGTGGAAGATGGGGCAACCCCTGACGACTCTGCGGCTCATCCCATTCCCGCGATCCTTCCCTGAAGGGCGGCACGCACATCAGTTAACGTCGCCGCTATTTGAGCGATTAGCCCGCTAACGTCAGTCATCACTGGGCCAGGGCAATCAACAAACTCAGCAAAATTAACCCGACCAAGACAAACCAGACAAAGTTACGCTTGAACCAAGTTTGGAGTTTGAAGCGGGTACTATAGCCCGGTAGGGTGGAATTTGTTACAGCGGTGCGATCGCGATACAACGTGCAATCTTTGGCATAGGGGCGTTTGGCAAAGTTACAGGAATCATCCGCCTGATACACACAGGTGTCGCATAAAAACTTACCCCCCTCAGCCCGGTGGAGAGTAATCCCAGCGTGGCCATGAGCCTTCAACACAGTCCGGCAATAGGGACATTCCAGCGCCTGTGCGGCAACCGTTTGATGACAGGTAGGACACTCCGCCATAGCACCCACTTAATTGCGACGAAACAGCAGTTTGACCTTAGCAGCCATTACAAATACTTGTGGAGCAGCAATTGTAATTGAGCCTTTGTGCGATCGGGAACTTTATCCAGCGGCGTGAGAATGGCGTACTTCAATGCACTGTGCGCCTCAGAAGCGGGCGGGGCAGCGGCAATTCGCTTTACCGTTTCTCGAATCACCTTTTGAGCATTGACGGCATTCCGCTGGAGGTTCGCAATCACCATTTCCACAGTAACGCTGTCATGGTCTGGGTGCCAACAGTCGTAGTCCGTCACCAGCGCCAGAGTAGCATAGGCAATCTCAGCTTCCCGCGCCAATTTTGCTTCCGGCAAGTTGGTCATGCCAATAATGGTTGCGCCCCAACTGCGGTACAGGTTGGATTCTGCTTTGGTCGAAAAGGCTGGCCCTTCCATACATACGTAGGTACCGCCCCGATGCAACGTCACGTCAGGTAGCTCTAAACTATCCACGGCATCGGCGACGATACTGGCCAGTTTGGAACAGACAGGATCACCAAAGGCAATATGGCCCACAATGCCATCTCCGAAAAAGGTTGAGATCCGATTCTTGGTGCGATCGATGAACTGATCAGGGACAACCATATCAAGGGGTTTGGCCTCAGCTTGCAGCGAACCAACGGCAGAAGCCGAAATTAAATATTGAACGCCCAGGCTTTTCATGGCGTAAATGTTGGCCCGAAACGGCAATTCCGTTGGCAAGAGATGGTGATGGCGACCATGCCGAGCCAAGAAAGCCACTCGCACTCCATCCAGCGTGCCGACAATCAAAGCATCGGAGGGGGCACCAAACGGCGTTTCGACCTGGATTTCCTCAATATCTTGCAATGCCTCCATTTTATAGAGACCACTGCCACCAATAATGCCAATCGTCGCTTCTGCCATGAGTTTTTGCGATCGCCCTTTGTGCTAACAACCCTAGCCATTCTACGACGTTCTGACTATTTGGTGGCACGCTTAGCGAGCGCTTTGGAGAAAATCTCGGTTGGAAGAACGGGACGGATCAAAGCCTTCATTCCGTACGCGCCGCCGCAGATCACCGGGATCTGGCGACGCTTTCACCGCTTCATCGGGGCTGATCTTACCCAAGAGCACCAACTCGCACAGCACCTGGTTCATCACCTGCATCCCTTCATTGGTTCCGGTTTCCATCAACTGGAAGGCTTCAGTCTCATTGCCCTTCAGCAGATAATCCTGCATGGCCGGAGTGTTGATCAAAATCTCGTGGGCCCCAGTTCGATGACCATCCGTTGTGGGGATCAGCATTTGAGCCACAACCGCCACCAACGACTCCGTAATTTGGATGCGCATGGCCGGTTGCTCATCGGGATTGTAGATATTCAACAACCGATTTAACGCATTAATTGCACTGCGCGTGTGCAGCGTCCCCAAGACTAAGTGCCCGGTCTGGGCAGCTTTGAGGGCTGTATCTACAGTGACGCGATCGCGCATCTCCCCAATCAAAATCACATCCGGGTCTTCCCGCAACACCGCCCGCAACCCGTTCTCAAACTCCAAGGTGTGCAACCCCACCTCCCGCTGGCTGATCAAACAGCGCTGGGACGTGTGAACATATTCAATCGGATCTTCAATGGTGACAATGTGCCGACTCGTTGTTTCATTCATGTGGCGCAACATCGCCGCCAGCGTTGTCGATTTCCCCGACCCAGTTGGCCCCGTCACCAGAATCAACCCTTGCGACTGCCCCGATAAGTATTTCAAGACTTCTGGCAAGCCCAAGCTGTCGATCGAAGGCACATCCAGAGAAATCAACCGGAGCACGATCGCCCCCCCCGTCAGCGAGTCAAAGCAATTGACCCGGCAACGAACCAAACCGGGATAAAAGATTGCCGTATCCAACTCTTTGTTTTGGGCAAAAAGCTGGCGCTGATGGGGCGTTAGGATTTCCTCCAGGTAATGCTCAAATAACTTCGGTGTGACCTTGACCTGATCCCGAGGCACAACGATCTGCCCCTGCACCCGCAGTCGGGGCACCTCTCCCACCCGAATGTGGATATCGGAAGCTTGCCGTGCGTGGGCTTCCCGTACCATTTGCTCGATGGAATACTTGGCAGGGCCAGCTTTTGGCGCTGCGGTAGGGGGCGGGGGTGGAACTGAAGCAGAACCGTCGGTTGGGCGAGGGGGCATAGAACTAGCCATAGGGGTCTCCCTAGTTACGTCAATCTCATGCGGAAAGCTTGCATGAGTTAAGAGCCTGCATGAGGAAAGGAGGGGCTTGTGTGCTGCGAACCCTAAATGAACCTGAGCACAAAGCATTAAAATTCCGCCAGGGGCGTATTAAAAATGACGGCCCACGAATTTTTAGTACTCTCTATTGTATCGATTATCTTCGTTGCGGTTACGATCTTTAGAGTTGGATTAGATTTTCATCCACTGGGCATCGAAACGGCGATCGCCATCGGCCAGGGCGGGACAAACTGACATCGGTTGCTGTCGTTCCAACCCTTCGACAGGCCATCAAAGGCGGTGTTTGCATCTATATGTATTGTTTGCATCTATTTTATTAGCTGTGTGAAGCACCATGAATCGGCGGATAGCAGATTGGTTAGAAGCGCATTGGGTTACACCAGCGTTTAGTGGTTGGTTGCTGATTGGGCTATCAATTTTCTTCTTCATCGCAGGCACCAATACCCTATCAGGGTGGCTATACGTGCTGAGCGGGATTGGCCTCGCCTTGTTGGCGATCGCGGCGCTGTTACCCCGGCGCACCCTGCGCCAACTCGGTCTACGCCGTGCCCCCATCCACCCCGTCAGTGCTGGCGAGGTTTTGAGCGTAGAACTAATCATCGACAACCCAACCCGACAACCCAAAACCCTACTGCAAATCCAAGACCTGGTGCCCGACCCCTTGGGGGGGAGCAAAACCCACGCGATCGAACTCATCCCGCCCCACAAAACTCATCATTGGCTATACGAATACCCGACGGAGCAACGGGGGATTTATCGCTGGCAAACGGTTTACCTGCGCACGGCCAATCCCTTGGGGTTGTTTTGGGGCCGCCGCACCGAAACGGTCAAAGCCAAAGCCATTGTCTATCCGACGGTTTTCCCGTTGGCCCAATGCCCGCTGATTGATGACATGGGCCAAGACAAAAGTTTGCTGTTCAACAGCGATCGCCGTGCCCAAGCCGCCACCGAAGGCTTAACGCGATCGCTCCGGCCCTATCGCTGGGGCGACCCAACTCGCTTAGTCCACTGGCGCTCCAGTGCACGCTATAACGAGTTGCGGGTTCGGGAACTCGAAATTTTTACCGGCGGGCAAGAACTGGTCATTTGCCTGGATTCAGGGAGCGAGTGGGCCACAGGGCCAGACACCCCCACGCTTGATCAGCCCTTTGAAGCGGCAGTCACCGCAGCGGCCACGCTCTATTTCTATGCCTGTCACCAAAGCTTGAATGTCAAACTCTGGACGGCGGCGACCGGGTTAGTGCAGGGCAATCAAGTCGTTTTGGAAACCCTTGCTGGCACCCAACCGGGCGAAACAGCCCGCGATCGCGCGTTGCCATCCCTGCCCTTACTGTGGTTAACCCAAAATCCACTCAGTTTAGGCACCCTCCCCTTCGGTAGCCGCTGGATTTTGTGGCCAACCCTACAGCCCCTGACCAGCCCCCAGCCCAAAGCAGTCACCCAGGCAGTGGGTTTGGTGATCAGCGGCGATCGCCCCCTCCAGGCCCAACTGCAAATGCCACCAACCTTCCTCTAACCAGGAGAATAGCAAACGGCGATCGCCCTTGGAACCATTAACTTGAAACCGCTGATTTGGGCCGATCAATTCGGGCCTACCAGTTTGGGCCTATCTCCTTCCGACAAAACACAGCATGAACGACATCCCTGAAACCTTTTGGCTCAGCGTTGAGCAATTCAACCAACAGCAATTTTATGATTGCCACGACACCCTGGAAGCCATCTGGATCGAGGCCGAGACAAGCGACAAAAATTTTTACCAGGGCATCTTGCAAGTTGCGGTCGCGCTCTACCATCTCCGAAACCACAACTGGCGCGGGGCCGTCACCCTCATGGGCGAAGGGATCAATCGGTTACGCCACTATCAGCCAGAACACCACACGATTGACGTGGAGGCTTTTTTAGACGAGACGATCGCCCTCCTGCAACAGCTCCAACAGGCAGGCCCAGAGGCCGTCGCCGCGATCGCCCAACGCCTGGAAACACCAGACCCTGATCGCCCCCTGGCCCCGTTGCCCCAACTTGCCACCGTGCCGCCAGCCGCCTGACCTTTGCGCCCTGCCGAAACATTTACTAGCAACCTGTAGTCTATAGCAATAAGCCGTGGCGATCGCGTCCCCGGCTATCTGCCCCCAGCAGGACACCTTTGTCTCACTGTCCTAAGCTTTAATCCGGTTCCCACAAAATTGAGGTAGATTTAAAGCGCCTCGATATTTTATTGGTTCATTCTTACCCGATATGCCGCGTATGTCACCGACCCCATCCTCATGCCGCTGGCTGGCTCTTCTTGCGATCGCCCCCCTTGCCGTCGCCACCATCGTTCTGATGGATCGCCCCACCCCCCTGGCTGACCACGGGGCCTCAACCGCGATCGCCCAAACCGGAACACCAGGCAAACCCCTCACCCTGCGATCGGACATCCAAGAAGCCAACGCCAAAACCGGGGTCGTCACCGCACGAGGCAACGTACAAATTTATTATCCGGCGCGCCAAATCCAGGCCACTGCCGCCCAAGCCCAATACTTCAGTCGGGAACGGCGCATTGTCCTCAGCGGCGATGTCTATGTCCTCCAAGAGGGCAACAGCTTGCGGGGAGAAACCGTCACCTACCTCATTGACGAAGGCCGCTTTGTCGCCTTGCCCCAAACCCCTAAACAAGTTGAAGCCATTTATCTGCTGAAAGAAACACCCGCCGCCTCGCCCACCCCCGGCCCCACCGTGGCCCCACCCGCCCTACCCGCCAGCCCCTTTGGCACGTCCGAATTCTCCACCCCCACCGCACCGACTGGCCCAGAGGTTCCCCCTGCCGAAAGTCCATGACGATGCAGCAGCAACACCGCACCCTCTGATAAGATTGATTGTCAATGCGAAGCACTGGATAAACCTGGTGAGGTTGGCGCTTGAAAATTGTCCTTGAGAATGTGCATAAGTCCTATGGGCCGCGAACCATCGTAAGTCGGATGAGTTTATCAGTTGCCCAAGGCGAGATCGTGGGCTTACTTGGCCCCAACGGTGCAGGTAAGACCACCACTTTTTACATCACGACCGGGCTGGAAAAGCCAGATCGGGGCCGTGTCCGGCTGAATGATATGGATATCACTGCGTTGCCGTTCCATCGGCGCGTCCGGCTCGGCATCGGCTATCTTGCCCAAGAAGCCAGCATTTTTCGGCATCTCACCGTCAGTGAAAATATCCTCTTGGTGATGGAACAAACCCAAGTCCCTCGGAACGAATGGGCCGATCGCCTGGATACGCTGCTGACGGAGTTTCGCTTAGAAAAAGTGGCCAATACCCTGGGAGTCCGCGTTTCGGGGGGTGAACGCCGCCGCACAGAACTCGCACGGGCGCTTGCCGTCGGGCGTGAAGGGCCAAAGTTTTTGCTGCTTGATGAACCCTTCGCTGGGGTTGACCCCATTGCCGTTCAAGAAATTCAAGGGATTATTTCTAAACTGAGCGATCGCCAACTGGGGATCCTCATCACCGATCACAACGTCCGTGAAACATTGAGAATTACCAATCGCTCCTACATCATGCATGATGGACAAATTCTCGTTTCTGGCAGTTCCGAAGAGCTATACAACAACGATTTGGCAAGGCAACATTATCTTGGCGAAAGCTTCTAGGCTTCCCCCTGGTTCCGCTTCGCCCCTCACCGACGTACCTAGTTTGGAAAATTGAATGGCGACTGGCGTTCCTACAGCAACTAAACCTTCTCTCAATCCACTCACTTGGTTTAGCGCCATCATTTCTTTGATGGATCGCTACATTGTCACCGAGTTGATCATGCCCTTTCTCTTCGGGGTCGTTGTTTTCTCCTCCATTGGCGTTTCCATTGGCGTGCTGTTTGATTTGCTCCGCCGCGCCACCGACTCTGGCTTGCCCTTTGGCATCGCGGTGCAAATTTTCCTGCTGAAACTCCCGCAGTTCGTCAGTTACTCCCTGCCCATGTCCATGTTGTTGTCATGCCTCATGGTCTACGGACGCTTATCGGGAGACAGCGAACTCATTGCCCTTCGGAGTTGTGGCGTGAGTGTATATCGACTCGTTGCCCCGGCGCTCGTCATTGGGTTAGTGGTCACCGGCCTCAACTTTGCGTTCAATGAAGCGATCGTCCCCGCCTCCAACCTCCGGGCCACCCAAATACTGAACCAAGCGATTAACAAAAACGAACCCTCTTTTCGGGAACGCAACATTTTCTATCAAGAATTTCGGCGCGAACGCCAACCCAACGGTAAAAGAGAAGACGTTCTCTCCCGCACCTTTTACGCCAAAGAATACGACGGTAAACAAATGAAAGGCTTAACCGTATTGGATTTCTCCAAAGACGGATTAAACCAAATTCTGCAATCAGAATCGGCTCAGTGGAATCAGGCCGAAAAAACCTGGGATTTTGCCAATGGCACCATTTACCTCGTTGCCGCCGACGGCTCCTATCGCAACATCGTCCGGTTTAACCAACAACAGTTGAAACTGCCCCGCACGCCTTTAGACCTGGCGAACAGAACTCGAGACGATGAGGAAATGGGCATTGCGGAGACCGCAGATTACATTCAATTACTGGAACAAACGGGCAACCAAAAAGAGTTGCGCAAACTGAGCCTTCGCTTACAACAAAAGATGGCCTTGCCCTTTGCGTGCTTGGCTTTTGGCCTGGTTGGGGCCACGATGGGCATTCGGCCTCAACGTGCCAGTCGCGCTGCGGGTTTTGGGGTGAGCCTCCTGATCATTGTGTCTTACTACATGCTGCTAGTGCTGGGCCAAGGTTTGCACGGCTTTGGCTACCTGAGTGCCTTCCTGGCAGGGTGGCTGCCGACGATTGTTTCACTGGCGGCTGGCTTATTCCTCCTCTTTCGTCTGAACCGTTAGATTCTGAAGGGAGGATGTCACCTTTGCAAATTGCCTTCATCCCCCAGACCCTTCTCCCAGGGAAGAAGGGAAGCCGGATCAAAAGTCTCTTTACTCCAGGGAGAGGGATTTAGGGTGAAGGCGATAAAAGTGACATGCTCCCGATTCTGAAACTGGGGCGATCGCTCGCGGCATAGTCTTGATCGCACTCAGTGCAATTTTCAGACACGGGGTATTACAGTTTATTAACTGTCCCTGCGTATACGGTCGTGTTTTTCCGTATTTGTGTAGCCATGTTTGCGATCGCTTCGTGCTGGCCTAAACCGCTCCTAACCCAATGCTGTGTAGACATTCAGGCTGGGCCACAAAAATTGTTCACATCATATTTCTGGGGCAAGGCATCAATATTACTCATTTGAACTTTAAACACGTCCCGTGCGATCCCGGTTCATGGTGAACAATCTCACAAGCGAAAATAGACGCAGTTCACCAATACAACAAGGACTGTTGGGCCATGAAACGGAGTTCCGCGATCGCGATTGCTATGACGGGTGCAGCTTTGTTAGGTTTCTCGCCAGCGATGATAGACAGTGCCAACGCCAGTGAACTGGGCAGCACTTGGAACTATCAATATGACGCCAAAGGCGATGGTTCTGGCGGAAGCAGCTATGACATTAAAGGCATGGCTATGACCGTCCGCAACAATCAGTTGATCGTGGCCTTGATGGGTGGCACGCCCTTAGGTGGGGTGGCTGAGCAGGGTGTGACCAACGGCACCATTAGCTGGGGCGATATGTTCTTCAACTTTTCCGGCAAAAACTTTAACCAAGCGAAAGCATCGGGAGATTTGTTCGGCGTTCGCTTTGCCAGCAGTAATGACTCTAGCGTTGGTTTGGGCGTATATTCCGGGGTGCAAACCACCAGCGTAGCACTGTCCAACGATGGCTACGGTAGCCTCAAGCAGTACTACGACGCTGGCTTTAACAAAACCAATACGCAAGGAACAGCCTTATCCACCAAGGAAGCGGCCTATAACTATTACGGAACAGGAGCGATTCAAAATTCCATTACTTCCGGCACTAAAGTTGGTGACATTAACTTGCTGGCGATGAATGATTTGCTCGGGTTGGGTTTGAAATTCAACAACAAAGCCAGCAGTGACAAAATCTTTGGGTTTAGCTTCGATAAGAGCCTGGTTGGGAGTGGGGAGTTCTTAGCCAATGTTTTCCTGGAGTGTGGAAATGATGGCATGGCGTTCTCGGCTCAGGCCGTACCCGAGCCTACCACAATGGCAGGCTTGGCCGTGGCCGGCGCAGGTTTAGCAGCATTCCGTCGCCGTCGCGCCAAGGCAAAGGCGAACTAATTGTCGGCGCATCGTCGTTGACGCTCTAACGATTTTGAGTAGCTGACAGTGCAATGTTGCCACTAAAAACCGCCGGGGACTGCTGAGTCTCTGGCGGTTTCTGTTTTGGATTGAATGACTAAGGGAATGCTCTAGAAGTGCTTGATGATCGCCTCAGCAAACTCAGAACACTTCAGCGGTGGCTCAACGGGCGGTTCCATTAATCGGGCCAAATCGTAGGTGACTTCCCGATTGGCGATCGCCGCACCGAGTCCTTTTTTGATCAGATCTGCCGCTTCTTGCCAGCCCAGATATTCCAGCATCATGACCCCCGACAAAATCAGCGAACCTGGATTCACCCGATCCAACCCCGCGTGCTTCGGTGCCGTACCGTGAGTGGCTTCAAAAATGGCGCAGACATCGCCAATGTTGGCTCCTGGCCCCATGCCCAAACCGCCGACGATCGCCGCTGCCGCATCAGACAAATAATCCCCATTCAGGTTCATGGTTGCCAAAATGGAGTATTCATCGGGGCGCGTCTGAATTTGCTGGAAGATGCTGTCAGCAATGCGATCGTTCACCATGATCTTGTCTTTCCATTGCCCATTGCCGTGGGTTTCCCAAATCGCATCCAGCACAGCTTTTACCTCCGCGCAGATGGCATCCCGCTTTTCGGTTGTGAGGCCATCAAACCCTGGGTCGATCAACCGGGCATTGGCTTCGAGGGTAATCTCTGGATTTTTTTCTTTATTGCCCAAAATCCAAGATTCCCGTTCCGTTACACACTCGGCCCGGAATTCGCTGGTCGCCAGTTCATACCCCCAATCCCGAAACGCGCCTTCGGTGTACTTCATGATGTTGCCTTTGTGAACCAGGGTAACCATTTGCTTATGTTTGGGCAAACGCATGGCGTGTTTCATGGCCCGTCGCACAAGCCGTTGCGATCCAGTTTTGCTAATGGGTTTAATACCAATCCCCGCATCAAGAGGAATCTGTTTTTTGCCATGTTCCGGGGTCGCTGGGATCAAATCTTCGTTGAGCAGTTTGATCAAGCGATCGCCCACTTCAGAGCCTTGCCGCCACTCAATCCCCAAATAAATATCTTCTGTATTTTCCCGATAAATAATGACATCCAGCTTTTCCGGTGATTTGTGGGGCGAAGGGGTACCCGCATAATACCGACAGGGCCGAATACAAGCATAAAGATCAAAAATTTGGCGCAGAGCTACATTCAACGAGCGAATCCCGCCGCCGACTGGCGTTGTTAACGGCCCTTTGATCGCAACACCATAGGTTTTGATCGCAGTCAGCGTATCTTCCGGTAAATATTGATAAGTGCCATAGAGATCGCAGGCTTCGTCTCCGGCATAGACTTTGAACCAGGAGATTTTGCGCTTGTCTCCATAAGCCGTTGCGATCGCGGCATCAAACACCCGCTGCGACGCCGGCCACAGATCAACCCCAGTACCATCGCCCCGAATAAACGGAATGATCGGATTATCCGGCACAACAGGTTCGCCACCGGCAAAGGTAATCATTTCGCCCGTTTCTGGCGGCGTTAGCTTTTCGTAGGTCATGCAGATTACTCCTGTAATAACGAGGCAGCGGCTACTGGGGCACATCATAGCTTGCAATTGTCCCCACAATGATCAACCCCTCACCCAAATTTCTGGATATTTAGGATATCGCAGTTACTCCGCCGAGACTGTCTACCCTGAGCGGATTTAGCCCTGGTTGCAACCCCACAAATCACCGCCTTAGATGATCCACCTCGCAGCAAAGTTCAGCCATTTCACACCGAAATTAAGCCACTTCACGAAACCTGTGGCCCCAAGCCAAAGTGCATGCCAAAGAATCATTATGCTAGTGTTGGGGCTTGGCTGCTGTCCGGTTCCAGGTTGCGAAGCCACGCGGTGCCTGCCTGGGTACACTGTTGCGATCGCCCCGTGCATTCACCACCCCCGCCGCGCATCAACCCATGACGCACTGAGAGCAAATTTATGAGCCGATTTAAACGCCGACTTAAACAATGCCTGCACACAATGCCTTTGCGCCGCTCCCTTTGCACCGCTCCCTTCGCTCCCACAAGTTTCTTTTGATGGGTTGAAACGAAAATTAGAGAAGCACCTGTGAGCACAATGAAAGAGGCCGCGATCGCAACAGTTATTCACATATCAATAGACCTCAACCATCATTGCAATAATTACCAACTAAAATTAATCCGGCCATTCAATCAATCTAACCATGCACCAAGGCCACACACCTTGCAATCCAGCAATTTAATGCCGCTCTATCCTAAACTCCACGGTAATAACTCCCCCTTGTCGTCACTGTAATTTTCAGACAAAAAACTTTAACAAAAGTGATTGAATCGCAAACTTTACTGAGGAAAGATCCATCAGATTTTGCAGAATTAAGTGATACTGGGAATTCTAATGTTATCCGAGACAAATCTAGCTTTTACCACCCTCCACCTACACAGTTAGCGCACAGGAAAACCCGATGAAGCGAGTACTCGTGGTCGATGATGATGCAACCTTACGGATGGCGTTAACCCGCTATCTCGAAAAACGGGGATATGTCGTCCAAAACGTCCGTTCTGGCACAGAAGCCCTGGAAATGTTTGAGCAAGATCCGCCCGATTTGGTGGTGTCAGATGTGATGATGCCCGAAATGGATGGCTTTGAGTTTTGCCGACGGTTACGGTCTAGCCGTTCTGGGCAGCTTGTCCCATTTATTTTTCTCTCCAGTTGCGGCGAAATTGATGCCAAAGTGCAGGGGCACTCGATTGGAGCCGATGATTATCTGATCAAACCGTTTGAACCGCGTGAATTGTTGGCCAAAATTGAAGCGCAATTAGAGCGATCGCGCCGGATTCACTCCGAAATTGTGCGCTTAATGCAACGGGCACAACCCAGCGACGCCGAACCAACAGCTCGCCCGGTGGCCCCCGAATCCTTGCCCTTGACCCCAGCGGAAGAACGAGTGTTTTGGGAAGTGGTACAGGGCTATACCAACAAGCAAATTGGTGATCATTTATTCGTGAGTCCACGAACAGTACAAACCCACCTCAGCAACATTTTGAGTAAACTCGAACTCGACAACCGCTCGCAGTTGGTGCGCTACGCCTTTGAACGCGGGTACAAACCCCCGGCAGAAATGTCGAATAGCGATGACTAATGCCTTTGAACCGTCTCCGACCGATAGCGATCGCCCAAAAGTTAGACCAAGCCGAACCCCTGTGAGATGATAGGGGCGGTTATGTGTCGTTGGAACTTGTAGGGCCATCACCACAGTCTTGGATCCCAACCAGACTCATCATCCTAGCTCGGCCTAAACGCCCTCAAAGCAAGGATGGGGCCACCGCAAAACGGCAGTTCTGGTACGCACAAGGCCAATGTGTGGTTGTTCGGGAGTGTAAGGAAGCAAAATTCATGAGTGGCGGCTTGGAACAGTGCATTAGCAAAGGGTTCACCATTGTGGTGTTGGGGTGTTTAGGCGGAGGCATCAGTCCCGTTGCGATCGCGCTATCACCGGCCATCGCCCAAACCACACCCGCACCGACCCAACGAGCCCAAGGGAGCGATCGCCCCCCAGTGCCCGCCCCCGAAGCCATTCCACCCAGCACCCCTAGCACCCGCCCAGAAACCAAAACAACCGAGCCCCGCCCCACCCAGGCCCGTCCAGCCACCAACACCGACGGCAAACCGCCACTGGATAAATTTCCGCCCAACCCCCTGGAAGTCAACGAACCCGATCCCCTCATTCCCTACGACTACAAAGATCGGCCCCTGACTGCACGGGAAAAACAACAACTGATCGCTGCCGCCGATCGCCTGGTGGTGATTGGGGCAACCCGGCTTCAAGCTGGGGATAACGTGGGGGCCTTTGATGCCTGGAACCGGGAACTGCGTTATCGGCGGTTGGCTGGCCTCTTGCTGACCGAAGTAGCAGCCCTGGGCCGCGTGGGCGATGTGGCCTGGGCGCAAAATAATCAGTTGCAATTGCGCTACATTACCCAACGGTTGGAGCAAATTTTGGTGCTGGCCCGGAAAGCTCCGGCAGAAGTGCAGCGCGATCGCACCGTCCCCCCCGAACTCACCACCCCCACCAAACGGCTCGAACTGCTAGAAGCCTTGGGCCTCGCCTATCAACAGGTACGCTTGCCCAACGTTGCCGTGAGTATTTATGACGAAATTTTGGCCGCTGCCCGGAACCAGAACGACACCGTTAAAATCGAAGCCACGTTGATTACCTTGGGCCAACTGCAACTCGGTCGGTTTAACTATGCTGAAGCGGCCAAGATTTATGCCGAATTGCTAGAACGGGCGCGATCGCGCAACGATAGCTTCAACATTCCCATTTACTTGCAGCAACTGGGCCATATCCACGAACAGGCTAAACAATTTGCCGAAGCTATTCCCTACCATCAACAGTTAATCGAGTTTTATCAGACGGCGGGTGACCCAGTGCCCATTCCCGCCCTTGTCAACAAAATCGCCGACAACTATCGCCGCCTTAACCAACTCGACAAAGCCGAACAAAACTATCAACTGGCCTATCAACTGGCCCAACCCCAACTCCAATTTGCAGTGGCCGGAGATGCCTTAAAACGGCTAGGGGAAATGTATCGGGCCAACGATCGCCTCGATGCCGCCAAACGGATCTACACCTTCCTGATCCAAGTCGAGCAACAAGGCTACAACACCTACGGCATGATGGATGCCTACGACCAACTCGGCCAGGTGTACTTACAAGACAAAGATTACCCCGAAGCGGCATTTGCCTTTCAGCAAGGCTTGGTGATCGCCAAACAGTTGAAGTACAAAGAAGCCTACTTCACTGCCCAGATTGAAAAAGCAACCGAACCCAACGGAGACAGTGAGACCACGCCACCCGAACCGACCGATGAGGGGACAGAAACACCTGACCCAGCGCCAGCCAACCCAGAAGACTCCAAGGACACGCAGGCCGCACCGGAAACAACGTCCCCCCCGCCGGCCACAGACCAACCCCGCAACCGACGCCCCGCACCATCCCCCCGTTAACACGGCACCAGCGGTTGCAGCCCACCGCCGCTCCCTGCATCCCCTTAGCAAACAAGGCGGGTGATTTTGCTGGGCGAGTAAACCCGGCGATCGCCGCACCAACCGCATGTGGTAAATTCATTCACCCAGCCCGCCAAAGGGCAAATTGACCACACCCGCTTTTCCTTATTCCACAACGGTTTGGTTCCCAGGTTGTCGCGATCGTTCGGGAACCCGTACAGCCCGAAATCTTGCAATAGGTCAACGGATTTCGCTAAATTAGCACTCGTGAGTTGAGAGTGCTAACTTTTGCCTCTCCACTCCAAATAGCCTGAATCAAGGCTGACCCCGTTTAGGCGCTGAAGCGTGAGTCGTGAATACTCACCCCTCCAAGTCTAAACCCAGGGCGTGAACTCAACTGCATCCAGGCGTTGGAAAATTGCCTGTTCTGGTCTGAGTTTGTTGATTGAGAACTTTTTGTCCCGCTTAGCGACATTGCTAGTTTGGAGAATTGCATATGGCTGCTGTTTCATTGAGCGTTTCCACTGTCCAACCTTTGGGCGATCGCGTTTTCGTCAAAGTTAGTGCTTCCGAAGAAAAAACCGCCGGCGGCATCTTACTGCCCGACTCGGCCAAAGAAAAGCCCCAAGTTGGTGAAATCGTTGCTGTTGGCCCTGGCAAGCGCAACGATGATGGCTCTCGCCAAGAACCCGAAGTCAAAATTGGTGACAAGGTTCTGTACTCCAAGTACGCTGGCACCGATATCAAACTGGGCACCGAAGAATACGTCCTCCTGTCCGAAAAAGACATTTTGGCCGTCGTGTCATAGCGTTTTGCAGTTTGAGTTTTGGGTCATGGCCTGGTTCGCATAACTCTTGACTCATACTCAACCTTCATCACGTTTCTTCAACGCAAATACTCAAAACTTAGAACTCAAAACTACTGAGGAACTATGGCTAAGCGCATTATTTACAACGAAAATGCTCGTCGGGCCCTGGAAAAAGGGATGGATATTCTGGCTGAGGCTGTGGGCGTTACCCTCGGCCCCAAAGGTCGCAACGTTGTGCTTGAGAAGAAATTCGGCGCACCCCAAATCATCAACGATGGTGTCACCATTGCGAAAGAGATCGAACTGGAAGACCACGTTGAAAACACGGGTGTTTCCTTGATTCGTCAGGCCGCGTCCAAAACCAACGACGCTGCGGGCGACGGCACCACCACTGCAACGGTTCTGGCCCATGCAATGGTTAAAGAAGGGCTGCGGAACGTTGCGGCTGGGGCAAACGCCATCCAACTGAAGCGTGGGATCGACAAAGCCACTAACTTCCTGGTTGAGAAGATTGCTGAGCACGCGCGTCCGGTCGAAGATTCCAAGGCGATCGCCCAAGTTGGTGCCATCTCTGCCGGAAACGACGACGAAGTTGGCCAAATGATTGCCAACGCCATGGATAAAGTCGGCAAAGAGGGTGTCATCTCTCTGGAAGAAGGCAAGTCCATGACCACCGAACTGGAAGTCACGGAAGGGATGCGCTTTGACAAAGGCTACATTTCTCCTTACTTCGCGACCGACACCGAGCGCATGGAAGCTGTGTTGGATGAGCCTTTCATCCTGATCACCGACAAGAAAATTGCGTTAGTGCAAGACCTCGTTCCCGTCCTGGAGCAAGTTGCTCGCGCGAGCCGTCCGTTGTTGATCATCGCGGAAGACATCGAGAAAGAAGCCTTGGCAACCCTGGTCGTCAACCGTCTGCGGGGCGTCCTGAACGTCGCGGCCGTCAAGGCTCCTGGCTTTGGCGATCGCCGGAAAGCCATGTTGGAAGACATCGCAGTTCTGACCGGTGGCCAACTCATCACCGAAGATGCTGGCCTCAAGCTGGATACTGCCAAACTGGAAATGCTGGGTAGAGCCCGCCGCATCACCATTACCAAAGACAGCTCCACCATCGTTGCCGAAGGGAACGAAGCTCAAGTCAAAGCCCGTTGCGAGCAAATCCGTCGTCAAATGGAAGAAACTGAATCTTCCTACGACAAAGAGAAACTGCAAGAGCGGTTGGCCAAACTGGCTGGCGGTGTTGCCGTTGTGAAAGTTGGGGCAGCCACCGAAACCGAAATGAAAGATCGGAAACTGCGCCTGGAAGATGCCATCAACGCCACCAAAGCCGCTGTGGAAGAAGGGATCGTTCCGGGTGGTGGCACCACCCTGGCGCACCTGGCTCCCCAGTTGGAAGAGTGGGCCAACAGCAATCTGACGGGTGAAGAGTTGATCGGCGCGATGATCGTATCGCGTGCTCTGGCGGCTCCTCTGAAGCGGATTGCTGAAAACGCTGGCCAAAACGGCGCGGTGATTGCTGAACGGGTGAAGGAAAAAGACTTCAACGTCGGCTTCAATGCTGCGACCAATGAGTTCGTCGATATGTTTGAAGCGGGTATTGTTGACCCTGCTAAGGTCACTCGCTCGGCTACCCAAAACGCTGCGTCGATCGCTGCTATGGTCTTGACCACCGAGTGTATCGTCGTTGACAAGCCGGAGCCGAAGGAAGGTGCGGGTGCTGGCGCGGGTGCTGGCATGGGCGGCGACTTCGACTACTAATCGACCGCACGGTAAGGGCGTTACAACCTAGCGTCCCTACCCCACAAATCACAGCGATCGCTTCTTTCACAAGGGGCGATCGCTTTTTGGTGGAATAGCGGCGCGATCGCAAAGCTTCGTCACCTGGGTTCGGAGTCTTTATACGCTGTAATTGGCTCTGAAGAGATTAACGGTGCAAACTCCGATCGCTGGTCGCGTGTTCGTAGCTGTCGTAGGCTTGTTTGTAGCGGCCTAACCGCTGTAGAGCAACCCCCCGGAAAATCCAGGCTTCTTGGTCGTTCGGTTCCAAGGCCAAAGCGCGATCGCAGCTCTCCAATGCGTCTTGATAGCGTTCGAGGTAAATCAGCACCACACCCCGAAACGTCCAGGCAGGGTGATACCTGGGCTGAAGTTCGAGGGCGCGATCGAAGCTTGCTAGCGCCTCTTTGTAGCGTCTTAAATTGGCGAGCGCATCACCCCGGTGATACCAGGTAGATCCATCATCCGGTGACAAACGAATCGCCTGGTTATACGCTTGAATCGCTTTTTCATAGAAACCATCGTCGGCTAGGTTCAGTCCCTGGTGAACCCAAAACTGAGGGTGCAACTCGTCATTGAGGGTTGCCTTCGTCGGCTGAGGTTGTCTGTGCATGTTGGCTTGGGGCAAAAGGACACAAAGGAACAGGTACGTCTAAAGGGTAGACAGGCACAACTAACACCGCAGCAATCAGGTCAGCAACTAGGAACTTAAAAACAGCGATCGCAAACTGTCGCGGAAGCACAAGCCTCCAATGTTGATCGCCCACGGTAGATCAAATTCTTCGAATATCTTAGCAAGCATCTCGAAGCACCGGATGAAATTGTAAACTTATGTCAAATGCAGTGCCTGTTGGCTTGCGAGGAAGAGAAAACACCCGAAGCAACGGCTAGGTATAGGTATACGCCGAGTGCGAGTGGGGGGCTGTGCTCCTAGCGCGTGGTTGCGGGATTGCATTGTGGCCCAATTACATTGAGACGGAAACAAGGAGATGCATGAGTAAGCTGAATGTTGGCCTATTGTTTGGTGGCTGTTCAGGAGAACACGAAGTCTCAATTGTGTCGGCCCGGGCGATCGCCAAAGCCTTTACCGCCGGGGAAAACACCGCTAAATATCAGGTGACTCCCATTTATATTCAAAAAGACGGCATTTGGCAGGGTGCCGATGTAGCCCAGGCGATTTTGCAAGGTCAGGCTCCGCCCCCTTCAGCCGAGGCAGAAACCACGGCCCAACAACGCTGGCAACTCCCGGCAGAAGCCGCAACGGTTGATGTCTGGTTTCCCATTCTGCATGGCCCCAATGGCGAAGATGGCACCGTGCAAGGCTTGTTGCAACTGATGCAAGTGCCGTTTGTGGGGGCGGGCGTGTTGGGGTCTGCCGTCGGGATGGACAAGATCGCAATGAAACAGGTATTTGCCCAAGTGGGCTTGCCCCAGGTGGCCTATCAAGTCGTGACGCGATCGCAGGTTTGGTCGAATCCTTGTATCTTCCCGAAACTGTGTGACGACCTAGAGGCCCAGCTTGGTTATCCCTGTTTTGTCAAACCCGCCAATTTGGGGTCTTCGGTGGGCATTGCTAAAGTTCGAAACCGGGCAGAATTAGAACACGCCTTAGACAATGCCGCCAGTTACGACCATCGCATCATTGTCGAGGCTGGGGTCACCGCCCGCGAAGTGGAATGTGCCGTGCTGGGCAACGAACAGCCCAAAGCCTCGGTAATAGGCGAGATTACTTATACCAGTGACTTTTACGATTACGAAACCAAATACACCGCAGGTAAAGCCGATTTGCTCATCCCGGCTCCGCTGCCACCCGCGATCGCGACTCAAATTCAGGAAATGGCCGTACAAGCCTTTTTGGCACTGGATGGGGCCTGTTTAGCACGGGTAGACTTCTTCTATGTCGAAGCAACCCAGACCGTTTTGATCAACGAAATCAATACCCTACCTGGGTTTACGGCCACCAGCATGTATCCCGAATTATGGGCCGCCAGCGGCATCGCCTTCCCTGAATTAGTGGATCAATTGATTCAATTCGCGCTCCAAAAACCCACAGCCCTCAATCAACCCACAAAAATCTAATTTTCTCTGTTAGTGCGCCCCCAAAATGGGCAACCTAGACGTAGTTGGCTGCATCTTGCGATCGCGAGGTGCAGTCTTCTCGTATGCCCACCACCCCATCTCGGCCCCGGTCACCCACTGGCCCCCTAGAACACCACGAGTAACTTACAGCACCACAAACCACTGACAAGACAACCGCCAAAACCCCTATTATCTGTTACAAAAAAGTCGTTTTAGCCACTCGCCCCGCCCAGTTTCTTGTAATTTAGATCACGTCCTTCCCCTAGCAAATCTTTGATTTGAAATCATGTAAAACACCCCTTGCGATTTATAAATTCTTGTTCTTAAAGTTTCTTTTTTTTATGAAGCTCTGCGGGATTTAGTTGGTAAGTCAGAACCTTTCGAGTTATAAAGCTTAATGGTTCTATTCAGTCAAGAAGCGGCTAAATCTCACTCTGCACAACACTGGAAGCCCCGCCAGTAGCCATTGACACAGTTCGGTTGTAAGGACGCTGAAATGAATGTTTTCCCCACAGAAATTCCCGACGTTGTAATACTTGAACCCCGTGTGTTTCAAGACGATCGCGGGTTCTTCCTCGAAAGCTTTAATGCCCAAGCCTTTGCTGACAAAGCCGGAATCACGGAGCAATTTGTCCAGGACAATCACTCCCGCTCTACGCAAAATGTCTTACGCGGTTTGCACTATCAAATTGAACAGGCCCAAGGCAAACTTGTCCGTGCCGTCGTTGGGTCAATTTTTGATGTCGCAGTTGATATTCGGCGATCGTCCCCTACCTTTGGGCAATGGGTGAGCTGCATCCTCACAGCGGAAAACAAACGGATGTTGTGGGTGCCCCCCGGCTTTGCCCACGGCTTTTTAGTGCTCTCTGATGTAGCCGAAGTCCTCTACAAAGCCACGGATTATTATGCACCGCAACATGAACGGTCAATTCTCTGGAATGATCCGGCTCTGGCGATCGACTGGCCCCTCACCGACGCTCCCATCCTTTCCCCGAAAGATTTAGCGGGCAAAACCCTCGAATCAGCTGATGTGTACGCATAATTCACCCTACTGGCAAACACTTCTATGAAAGCAATCATCCTCAGTGGTGGGAAAGGGACGCGCCTCCGGCCCTTGACCTATACCGGTGCCAAGCAGCTAGTACCTGTGGCGAATAAGCCAATTCTGTGGTATGGGATTGAGTCAATTGTGCGGGCGGGGATCACAGACATCGGCATCATCATCAGCCCCGAAACCGGCGAAGAAGTCAAACACAAAACGGGGAACGGCGATCGCTTTGGCTGTCGCATCACCTACATCCTGCAAGACCAACCCGCTGGCTTAGCCCACGCCGTCAAAATCGCCCGGCCCTTTTTGGGTGATTCCCCCTTCATCATGTATCTCGGGGACAACCTGATTCAAAATGAATTGGGCGGTTTCATGAGCAACTTCAAAGAACAGCAGATGGATGCCTTGATCTTGCTGCGGCCTGTGCCCAACCCCAGTGCCTTTGGGGTCGCCGAGGTAGACGCCCAGGGCAAAGTCTTGCACCTTGTTGAAAAGCCAAAAGTCCCCCCGTCCAATCTGGCCCTGGTGGGGATTTATTTCTTTGCCAACACCGTCCACGCCGCGATCGATCGCATCCAACCCTCCGCCCGCGGCGAGTTAGAAATTACCGATGCCATTCAAAATCTCATCGACCACCAAAGCCGGGTTGAAGCCCGCCAAATCGAAGGGTGGTGGCTAGATACCGGGAAAAAAGATGACTTGCTCGAAGCCAACCAAATCGTGTTGGATACCTGTTTGCAAGGCAACCTCTTAGGCGAAATCGACGATCGCAGTCAAATTTCAGGGCGCGTGCACATCGGGGCGCGATCGCGTCTAGTCAACTGCACCGTGCGAGGCCCCGTCATCATTGGCGAAGACTGTCACCTCGAAAACAGCTTTATTGGCCCCTTCAGCAGCATCGCCGACAACGTCACCTTGATCGAGGCCGACCTCGAACACAGCGTCATTTTGCAAGGAGCCAAAGTCGTCGGAGTGCAACAACGGATTGTAGACAGCCTGCTTGGCCAACGCGCCCAACTCCAAACCGCACCCCGCCGTCCGAAAGCCCTCCGCTTTATGATTGGCGACGATTCTCAAGTGGAACTGGCCTAAACGCCTTAAGCCAGGGCCCAGGAGAACATCTCGGTCAAGCTTTTGCCGAGCCTCACTTCGCCTGTCCCAAAGCACCCCACCCAGCCCCCAATCCCAACTTTCTCCAGATCAAGCCGTCGGTCAACGGAATTAGGTATAGGATGTGTTCGGGCTGGCAGCATTTGGGCCACCCCCATTTCATGCAGATTGACCTCACCCTAGCGCCCAACCGCGATGACTTCACCCGCCCCCGACGCTACAACCGCATGGTTGCCATTACGGCCTCCTGCGCCCATGAAGATTTGCCGAATTTCCCTCCGCCCCTGTGGCATTCCAGCAGTTTAGGGGAACGTTAAATTCAAGCCGGATTAATTTTTGTATTTGCATCACACAAGGTTAGCAGCGCACTATGCATTGGACAATTGCCGCCCCCTTTATTGACAACGAGAGCATTGATAAAGACTGGTTAGTCCCTTACATTCAAGGCAACCACGAATTCACCGTTATTCCCCGCAGCGAACCCTTGGCCAACTGGCACAACCAAAAACTCCCGGTCACGGGCTATCGCCAATGGTTGAAATATTTGGAACAAGCCAAAGAAGCAGTCAACACCAGCCGGGGAGGTGTCATCACGGTCTTTCCGCAGTTAGCGGCAGCCGTCGGCGTGCACCAAAAACTGGCCCGGAAACGCCAACCCACCGTGGCCTGGTTGTTTAATGTTGGGGTCTGTTATCCAGGCTATCGGCGCTGGTTAGCCAAGGCCAGTGTTAGCAATATCGATTGTTTTGTCATGCATTCTCGCCGGGAGTGCCAACTCTACAGCGATTGGCTAGGGCTACCCAAGGACCGGTTTGTGTTCGTGCCCTATCAGTCGCCTGAAATTCCAGTCACTTATGAGGAAAATACAACTGAACCCTTTATTGTGGCGATCGGCTCGGCCCACCGGGATTTTCCTACCCTGTTCAAAGCAGTAGAAAAACTCAATATCCCCACCATCTTGGCCTCTGGCCCCAGAGCTTTGGCGGGTCTGACGCTGCCTCCCCAAGTCAAAGCGCCCCTTGGCATTGGCAAAAAGGAATGTCTCCAGCTTGCGCAAGAAGCCCGGATTAATGTGGTGCCGTTGTTGCCGAATGAGAAGGTGACGGCAGCGGGCCAGGTCACGATTGTTGAAGCCATGCGGATGGGACGGGCGATCGTCGCGACCCGATGCAATGGTGCGGAAGACTATATCGAACATGGCAAAACCGGATTGTTGGTCGATCCCTGCTCCGAAAAGGATTTAACGGACGCGATCGCCATGTTGTGGAACGACGCAGAGTTAAGACAGCGACTTGGCCAAGCCGCCCAAGCCTTTGCTACCGAAAACTTTTCGGACGAAGCTGCCGGACGCGCTTTAGGCCAAATTTTGGATCGACTGGCCGCTGACTACGCTTAGCGCCATCTTGCTGAGTTGATGCCAGACCAATGGGAAAATCCCCCGACTGTCAATCGTTACACTGTCAAGGTGCATTCAGAGACCGTCCTTCTCTAACTGACATCCCAGTACTCGACACTTGATACATCATAGGAGTTGCCCAAATGAGTGCAAAGAACTTAAAAGTTCTAATGGTTGCCGAACAATGCAACCCCGACTGGGTATCAGTCCCATTGGTGGGCTACAACTTTTATCACGAAATTAGTCAAATCGCAGATGTCAAGCTTGTGACCCATGCTCGTAACCGCGAAGGGTTTGAGAAGTATGGCATTCAGCAAGACATTACGTACTTAGAAGAAAGTGCGATCGCCCGGTTCTATCACCGCTTGATTTGGAATTTGATTGTGAAAGGTCGGTCAAATTGGCCCCTGTACAATGCCCTGGCCTTTCCAATTTATGCAGAATTTGATCGGCAAGTCTATCAACGGTTTGGCCGGGCGGTAAAACGGGGCGAGTACGATGTGGTGCACGTCATTACGCCCATGATGCCACGGTATCCGACATCCTTAATCAAAGCGTGTAAGCGCACGCCCCTGCTGCTCGGCCCGGTCAATGGTGGTGTGCCCTTCCCCAAGGGATTTGAGGAAACAGCCAAAAAGGAGAAAGCCTCCTGGAACTTTTTAAAGCACATTGGGCGTTATCTAGTACCAGGTTACGTTGCAACGTATAAGAAGGCGCATAAGATTTTGTCGGGGTCAACTTATACCTTGGAGATGTTAAAAGACACCTTCAACATTCCTAATACAAGAATTGACTTGTTATACGAGAATGGGATCTCCAAAACGTTTTTACAACCTGTTCAAAAAGCACGCAATGCGGACAAAGTGCAGCTTTTGTTTGTTGGGCGGCTAGTTCCCTATAAAGGGGCTGATATGTTGGTTGAGGCGATCGCCCAATTACCCCAAGCGATTCGCAATCGCATTCTTTTAACAGTGGTAGGAGATGGTTCGGAACGGGCGCTCCTGGAAGACACTGTGAACCGCCTCGGCTTGCAAAATGTGATTGAGTTTGTCGGCTGGGTTAAGCAACAGGAAACCGTCGATTATTATCGTCGTGCCGATATTTTTTGCTTTCCGTCGATCCGGGAATTTGGCGGAGCCGTTGTCATGGAAGCAATGGCCTGTGGATTGCCTTGTATTGTAGCAAACAATGGGGGAATTGCCGAGTACGTCGATCAGGAAACCGGGTTCAAAATTGATTTGCGATCGCGGGATTTCGTCATTCAACAACTTGCAGAAAAAATCACTTTGCTCACCGAAAACGATCGCCTGCGAGAACAAATGGCGAATCGATGTGTTGAAAAAGCCCACGAGTTTGAATGGAGTGCAAAAGCCAAACGAGTCGTCGAGATTTATACCGAATTACTAGAACAAAAAGTAGTGAATCCGCCCAAAAGTTCCATTCGTCCAGTCCACATTTAGGGTTTGACGGTTGTGGATTTTGATGTAACTGTTTCGCACCTCTGCCACAATGCTCGTTACTCACCCGTGCATGGCTTGCCCGACCCAAAACAGGGCCTTTCAGTTAGCGCCCCAGCCCACGATCTGGCAGCTTAGCGGCATATTTTGGTTTGATTCCTACGATTACTACCTGGAGTAAGTAGATACCGCAATGACTTCTTCGACCTTAAATCCGTCTTCCACCAACGCACCAAGACACATGATTGTCACCGGGGGAGCCGGCTTCATTGGTGCCAATTTTGTCCACTATTGGTGTGAACACTACCCAAACGATCGCGTCATTGTGCTTGATGCCCTCACCTACGCGGGCAACCTGCACACCCTTGATTCACTGCAAAGCCATCCCAACTTCCGCTTTGTCAAAGGCGACATTTGCGATCGCCCCCTCATCGAAGCCCTCCTCCAAGAAGAAGCCATCAACACCATCGCCCACTTCGCCGCCGAATCCCACGTCGATCGCTCCATCCTCGGCCCCGGAGCCTTTGTCCAAACCAACATGGTCGGCACCTTTACCCTTCTAGAGGCATTCCGGCAACACTGGCTAGCCAGCGATCGCCCCAGCGACTACCGCTTCCACCACGTCTCCACCGACGAAGTCTACGGCAGCCTCAACCCCGACGACCCCGCCTTTACCGAAACCACACCCTACGCCCCCAACAGCCCCTACTCCGCTTCCAAAGCCGGGAGCGACCACCTCGTACGGGCCTATCACCACACCTACGGAATGCCCACCACCATCACCAACTGCTCCAACAACTACGGGCCATACCACTTCCCCGAGAAGCTCATTCCCCTGATGTGCATCAACATCCTTCTCGGCAAGCCCCTCCCCGTTTATGGCGATGGCCAAAACATCCGCGACTGGCTGTATGTCAAAGATCACTGTAGCGCGATCGATGCCGTGTTAGAACGGGGCCAAATCGGGGAAACCTATAATGTAGGCGGCAATAACGAAGTCAAAAACCTTGATCTGGTGCATATCCTCTGCGACCTAATGGACGAACTAGCCACCAACTTACCCGTCCAACCCGCCCGCGAGTTGATCACCTTTGTCAAAGATCGCCCCGGCCACGATCGCCGCTACGCCATCAACTCCACCAAACTCAAAACTGATTTAGGGTGGGAGCCTTCCGTGACCGTCGAAGAAGGGCTGCGTCAGACCGTCAAATGGTTCCTGGAAAATGAAGCGTGGTGGCGGCCTCTACTCTCCGAAGAATACCAGGCTTACTATCAAAAAGTTTACGCGTGATACCATGTACTCGTCACACCCATCCCTGGACAATATTCCGATCTCGAATCGTCGCGAGCCAGCATTCTACCATTCAATGTCCGACTACCAGAGACTGGAATCTCTCCCCTATCCTGTGTACTTTGTGCGCAACGATCCTGAATTGTGCGAATCTCTAGCGGCTGTCACACAAATGCCGCCCTTCGAGCAATTCTATCGGCCAGAGCTGGGTGGAACGAGTTCATGGATTGTGCAAACCTACCTCCAACTCAAGTGCCGGGGGCTAGATGTTCACCTCGTCCCCCACTACGTCCCCGGCGCTATTTGCGTGGTTTCGCGGGAAGAGTTGATGAAATCCACCCTGCTGAAAACCCTCCCATTTCGCAGTTATGTCGTCGTTTGCCAACAAGACCGCCCTCGCCCCGCCATCTGTGAACAGCGCATCGTTCAAAACAGATTAAACATTCACACCAAACTCGATCATTATCTGCCCCACTGGGTGCAGCCAGAGCTAAAGCCTCGCAACCTCGATCGCCAGACTAAAATTCAAACCCTGGTTTTCAAAGGCCGCTGGTACTATATGCCAGCCGATTACAAAACACCTGGGTTTATCAAAGCGCTAGAAAATTTAGGGGTTTCCTACACCGTCACCCCTGACTATGCAGTCAACCTAAATGACTGGTCTGACTATTCAGAAGCAGACCTGTTGTTGGCCGTGCGCCATCGCTCCAATCTCTACCTCGAATCCAAACCACCGACCAAATTGATTAATGCCTGGTTAGCGGGTTGTCCCGCGCTCTTGGGGCCAGAGCCAGCCTATCAAAACCTCCGCCAGTCTGAGCTTGACTACATCGAGATTAATAGCCCCGATGATGTGTTAGCCGCCCTCCATCAGTTGCAGTCTGACCCTGACCTGTATTGGGCCATGATCGAAAATGGGTGGGAGCGATCGCAAGCCTTTTTGCCCAGCCGCACCGCTACCCTCTGGCGCGATCTCCTTGCAGGCCCCATCGCTACTGGCTACGAACATTGGCGACACCAACCCTGGCTCTGGCAAACCCTGGGTCGTCCCGCCCATTTCGCCCTTCGCCTCATCAAACAAGAACTGGAACGGCGACATTTTAATAAACTGACTGGTCGCAAGCGATAACTCAGCGATCGCCTGCTTAATCAGTGCCCCAGCCAACCCCCACCAGTTTGTTGGCTCCGGTGCATTTTTCTTCCGTTAATTCCACAAACTTTAGCGTTTTACCCATCCCAATTTACGCGTTTTAACCGTTTCAACGGGCACCAGTTTTTATTAGATAATCAAGGCATCACCACCGCGTAGCGAAGAATTTCAACGTCATTCCCAGCGGTTTGAGTCAGCGATTCTGTCCTTTGAGCGATTGAATCCAACATTACGTGGCTAATATTCTGTTGGCAAGTATGTAGCGTTCTAGGTTATATGTCATGAGTGAAAAAACTCTTTCTTGGGGACTTGTCGTTGCAACCTATCAACGCGAAAAAATCTTGCCCCAATGTATCAGCTTAGCCACCCAACAAACCCGTAAGCCTGATGAAATCATCATTGTCGATGCTAGCGACAACTGGAATGAGACTCGTACCCACATCATGACGGCGATCGCCGCTGCCCACCCAGACATTCGGTGGATCTACGTACCAGCCCACCAACGAGGTTTACCCCACCAACGGAACCAGGGCATTGACCTTGCAACGGCGGATATTCTCTTCCTGCTAGATGATGACTCGCTCATGACCCCCACCTGTGCCGAAGAAATCATGCAAGTCTACGAAGCCGACGAGGCAAGGCGAGTCATGGGTGTCCAGGCAGCCTTAATTGATACCTTACCCGGAGAATTCGTTGTTCAAGACGAACAAAAAGCCACCGGCAGCAAAGGTTGGCAAGAGCAATGGCTACCGTTAATTGGTGGCATCCAGCGATTTGTCTGGAAGCACATCTTTTTAATGAACAACGAAGTGCTTTGCGTCCCCTACAACGGCAGCTTACCCAGCTACTCCGTGCCAGCCTCCCTTCGGGCATTAGGGGCAGACTCAGTGAAAATTTTTCATGGCTGCCGCATGACCTTCCGCCGCGAAGTCATTGCGAAAGAAAAGTTTGAGCCATTGCTGCTTTACTACGCGCTGAACGAAGATATGGACGCCAGTTATCGCGTATCGTTGCATGGCATGTTGCTAGAAGCTAGCCGCGCCCACCTCCATCACTTTCAAAGTAACAGTGGGCGCTTGCACCGTTATGCAGTCACGGCTATGTCTGCCATGAATCAGGCCGTCTGTCTTTGTCGTTATTCCAACAACTTGAAGCGCGACAAGTTCAGATTTTATTTACTCACCAGCAGACGAGTCATTGCTGAAATTTTCAAAGACGCGCTGAGTCGGCGCTGGTCGTTTCCCCAGGTGCGTGGAATTTTAACGGCTTTTCGCTATGCACCGATTGTCTTCGCTTTGTCACCAGAAGAACTAACGGAATGGTATCCAGAGTTTCAAAAGCAGTTTGTGGCAACTGGTCGCGCCCCCAGCCTCAAGGCATTGTCAGCGGCATTGATGGCCGCCCACAGCATCAGCTAGGAGCGAAGCTGGTGCGCGACTAAAAAGTAAACCGACGGTGAGGGACTTGCTGGGTGACAAGCCGGATGTCACCACAGCCATCAGCTTCGGGAACGTGTTGGAGTTAGCCCTTGCTGAAGGCATCTAGCCTTTAATCTTGCACGTAGTTTAGTCTTGGACGTAATCAGTGCCACTTAGTAACGCCACCTCAGCCCGTTGAAATTCTCGCCCCAGATACGCGGCATGATCAAACATGGTGACTGGGCATTCCGGGTGTTGCTCAAACAGTTGCACACAGAGTTCTTTGGCTGTGCGCCCTTGATAAATGCAGGTTGGAATGCGTTGGACTTTGCCATCACAGGGGATGGGCTTGCCAGTGGCAGGATCGCAGGCAACACCGCGATCGTTAATCACGTTGGTGTAGTGTTTGGCGCAAATGAGCTGGGCGGTGCGATCGACATAGATGACAAAATAGCCGCCGGGGTCAAGTTCAATGTAGCGATTGGATAAAGCTTGATCAATGGTGGTGGTGGACTCAATTAGGGTCTGACTCATATCACATCATTTTTGGAACAGGGCTGGATTAGCCCTTCCTATCTTAAATGCTTCTGCGGAAAGGTGCGCGACAGGTTGGCTAGGGATAGTGTGGTTTGAGTGGAAACGAGGGCGACCAACAGTAGGGTTGCCGAGTTACGGCGATGGCCCTCGGCTTAGTAAACTAGCCATCAACCATCACTGTGTCCACACGGGCAACCTGGCAGCTAGAAAGGAGAACCGCCAGAATTGCACGGCTGTAGTAGGCAGTCGGTAGGCGCAGGGATTGAGGCGCGATCACGTCCAGCCCTGAATTTAGGCGTTCTTTTCCACGGAGGGGGGCAGAGTTTCCGTGTTAAAGCTCGGCGCTTTGTAGATACCCAGCTTTTGCTGAAAAATGAGCCAGAAAAAGGGTAGATCCTCAACCAGGTAGCGCTTCCAGAGCCGTTTTGGGTCAGAGTAAATCCGAAACAGCCATTCGATGCCCATCTTACTCATCCAGGCCGGCGATCGCTGAATTGCCCCGGCTTCAAAGTCAATCGTGGCCCCAACAGCAAAGAAAATCTTGACATGGGTAAACCGATCTTTATACTTGTGGATCCATTTTTCCTGTTTGGGCGCACCGACTCCAACTGCGAGGACTGTGGCTTGGGAGCGATTCACAAGTTCAATTAATTCCAAACATTCTTGCTCATTTTTTTCAAACCCAAACGATGGTGAATGCGCCCCAATAATAATGTCGCGGCCAATTTTGGTATTAATTTTGACTTTGGCACGATCGGCCACACCTTCTGCACCGCCCAGTAAGAAAATGGTGACCCCATCATTGTTACGGTGATAGCGGCAGAAGGCAGGAAAGAAATCCGATCCAGAGATTTTTTCTTTGATTGGAGTACCTAAAAATCGAGCCGCATAAATCAAAATCTGGCTATCACAAACTCGATAATCAGCATCAATGTACGTCTTGAAAAAGTGACCATCTTTCTGCAACTTCATCAAGTGATCAACATTGGGAGTGTAAACAACGCCGTGCTCTAAGTTTTCTAGCAATTCCAGCATTGAAACATTATCAAAGCGGACATTGAGGATATCGACTTTTGAATCCCGACTAGCATCTGTTGTTTTGCTGGTAATAGACCGAATGGGGCCTAGCAAAATGTGGAGAAACGTCTTGATTAGAATTTTTAAATCTAACCGATGTTGCCAGCTATCAATGTAAGCAAAATCAGTTTCTAGCACCTCTTCAAAGGTCATGGCATACTTACGCCGATTGATTTGCCAGGGGCCAGTCATACCCGGTTTTACCACCAGCCGCTGCCAGTCACCACGAGAGTATTGGGTTACTTCATCTAAGGTGGGTGGGCGCGTGCCAACCAGGGTCATATCCCCCATCAAAACATTAAAGAATTGGGGAAGTTCATCCAGATAAAAGCGACGGAGAATTTTACCCACAAAGGTGATACCTGGTTCATTCACAGCATCAAAAAATTTATAGCCTTTTTCGTGGGCAATTTTTAGGCGTTGCCGCTCAGCTTGGGGTGTGGTTGTGCGTAAGCGCCAGATAAAAAAGTGTTGCCCACGAAGCCCTACGCGCGGTTGTTTAACCAGGATGGGGCCGGGGGAATTAATGAGAATTGCGATCGCCAAAATGGGCAGTAAAGCTAAGAACAATATAATCCCGATCAAGCTCCCCAAAATATCGCCCAGACGCTTCACAATACTGAGCGTTGACGGATGAGGCGTGATGTTAAAAAACTCAAGGTCATAGAGCTTAGCTTGCCGCGTTAAGGCCCCTTCCAATTCAATTTCTGTAATTAGTCCGGCTTCTTTGAGAATTTCACCCAGGAGTTGCCAACCTTCTGTCTCAATTTGCTGACTTTGTTTTTCTAATGCCGCTTGTAACTGGCTGCGTGTAATCAAACCTTCATGCAAGAGGATGGAGCCAAGGGAATAGCTAGACATTGGATTTAATTGGATTAAGGGGTTAACTTTACAGCAACAAGGACAAAAACTGGGCGGTTGCTTTGCTCACACAAGACGGGCGAGGGCTGCCCCCCGGCCCGCGATCGCGTTTAGTCAAACATTGGGGTTCGGGGTCGCAACGTTGTACTCAATTAGCTTCGAGGGCTTTCTCAATAATTTGCCCCAGTAAAAACGGAGCGCACCCTGAGCCTGGGGAAATTTGGCCCCAATGCAGGCCAGACTGAACAGCAGAGCATCTTTTGCCGAGCGCCCAGTGCGTTTGGCATAGCGATAAATGCGATACACCATGACAGGATAGATTGCGAGCAGTAAGAGGCTGAACCCTTTGGTTGGCCAAGCCGCCACCAGTACAATCAGCGGCAAGTAAATCCCTAAACGGCGAATACTGCGCGTTTCTTTGACCCAGTGGCGTTCCGGGGGCGCACCGTGGAGCCAAGCCCCTTCCGCAAAGGCATAGCCCGCCCGCACCGATCGCTTCCACCATTGCCCAAACCGAGTCATTTGCGCATCGTGTAAAGTCATTTCGGCATTAAGACGATAAATTTTGCCCCCATTTTGCCGCAAACGGACGCATAGTTCTGGTTCTTCTCCCGCAATCAGGGTTGGGTTGTAGCCTCCCACCGCTTGGAGCGCGGCCACCCGCATCATGGCATCACCACCGCAGGCTTTGGCTTCGCCAATTGGGGTATCCCATTCAATATCGCAAATGCGGTTGTAGGGGGTGGCGCGGGGAAACCGTTCTCGCCGTCGCCCACAGACCACCACCCAATCAGGATGGGCATCGAGTTCGGCAGCAGCGTGGGCTAACCAGCCGGAGACAACTTCGCAGTCACCATCCACAAACTGCACATAGTCTAGATGGGGGGCAAGGTCGCAGAGTTTGGCAAAACCGGCATTCCGGGCCCGGGCAGCGGTAAAGGGAATCCCAAGGTCTAATTCAACCACGGTCACGCCCAGCGATCGCGCCAAGTTTACACTGTCATCCGTCGAGCCAGAATCCACATACACCACATGGTCTACTTTGCCCACCACAGATTGTAAGCATTGGCGTAGCCGTTCACCTTCATTGCGCCCAATTGCCACTAATCCGATCGCGCTCAAAGGCCACCTCCCAACAATAGACGATCCTAGTTAGTGTTCCCTTGCCTTTCAGTACAGCACAGGATCTCGCAAAATCGATCGCAAACTTGATGTAATTCAACGAAGGCGCAGTTGTTTAAAGCTACTGTCAATCAGCCCATGAGCCGATGTTGGTAAAAACCAGATGTTGGCCAACATCGTAGCTTGACAACACCCGCACCGCGATCGCCCCCCTGCCGCCCATCCCGGCGAAACTCCCGGCAAATTCCCCCGCTGCCACGCCCCCGATCTTCGCTCCCGGCTCATAAAAAAAGGGAGCCGCAGCTCCCTCATCTGAGTCTAGTGAAATTGGTCTGCCAACTGATCCTGTGGCAGTGAACCAGACGCTAGATTAACGTTAGGTTGGGATATTCGACAATCAAATCTTCCCGAGTTAAGACATCACCATCGGCCTGCGGAGCCCACAGCACTTCCAGCGCTAAAAGGCGATCGCTGGGCACACCGCCCAACACCCCTAACGCCTGCCGCAAATCTTCAGGGCTATTCACTTTTGGCAGTTGCAGTTCGCCTTGCGTCCCCACAATCAGCGTCACAACGATATACTCGCTCGGCCCAGTCGTCGCCAAGTCACCTGCCGTATCGCCAACCAACAGCGCATCGATCGGCGCTTGCTTCAGTTGGTTGTTCACATTCGACAAAGTTTCGCGGCTAAATTTACTCCGTTCTGCCAACAACATCCGATTAAACTCGGCTTCCGCACTGGCCAATCGCGCTTGCTTCACCGTAGTGGTGGCATGGGTCCAATATTCAGGGTGACGGAGCAACGCCAACGAGGTTTCTTGCAAAACTTGGGCCAACCCAGCGGTTGAACTGGTATCTGCGGCCAGGGCCAATTTGTCTAAATCGGTTTGGAGTTCCCGCGCCTCTGCCAACAACCCAACCTGAATCTGGGCGACGCTAATCGTCGGGTTCGAGCCGGGGCCATAGCCCTCCAACTCTTCCCCAGAGCGGTTGCGGCGAAAGGCTTGCACCAAGAAACTGGCAACAGCTAGAAAGATCAGAATACTGAACAGGCTACCACCGCCCCCAAAGAGCCAAAAGGTGGGGACAAAAAAGGGAAACCCAATGCCGCCGCCGGGATAGTAACCACCACCGGGAGGAGCGTAGGTGCGGGGGGCACTATAGGTGCGCCCGGGGCTGGGCGTACGGAAAGAGCCACCGCCAATGCGTCCGCCGCCTTTGATGGCAGCTAAAGCCCCATCGGCCTGCCCCAAGACCAGTGTGATGATCAGCGCGATCGCCACCAGCGATCGCACTAGGGGCTTGAGGTAAGCGTGTTGTGTTTTGACCATAAGACAAAGCCTATCCAGACGTTTTAACCAACTGCTTGGGCGGGGAGTCGCCATCACAGCTATTTTGCTATCGACAAACTTAAATGCCAGTGCAGGCCGGTGGTTAGCTTCCACACTTCTCCCCTGGCTCCAGCAACAATCAATACCTTATAACTACATTGCAAGTTGTAAATCAGTGATGAGGTATCTCCTCTTAAATGTATCGCTGATTTTGCGGTGAAACGGCTGCCCAAAGGAAGAATTTTGGGGGAGATCGCCGAACCACAAGGGGCGGCTCTCCGGCAACAGAGCGAAGGTAAGGCACCAGATTGCCGCGATCGCCCAGCTCCCTGCGTTGACGAATCCCCAATTCTGTTTACAATTGTAAATAGGTAAAGAAATGTAACGATTCATTCAGGTTTGAGGCTTACGCTGACTGCTGAATTGACACACATACCACCCTAACAGTGCCTACAAGCGAGGTTAATGACATGACGCAGCAACAACCGACCGTTACCCCCAAAGTTTCAGAACCCAAGTTTGGCTTCAATGACTATGCCGAGCGACTCAATGGTCGGGCAGCGATGATTGGATTCGCCCTGGCCTTGGTGATTGAATACGTCACCGGACAAGGCTTGTTGTCCTGGCTGGGCCTGAACTAAGCCTGCTACCAGCAAAGCTATCGGCCAGTTTGGCCCCTCTAAAGTCTTCAGATTGAACGTGATCTAGTAACGGCCCCAGGAGTCCCACGCTTCTGGGGTTTTTTATTAGGGGCAACCTTGATCAGGTGCAAAGATCAGGTGCAAAAGATTCAGGCGGAGGGTTCCGTTGGGGCGGGCAAGACGGCAACCCGCATAAACTTCAGGCCAGTCACCCCTTGCAACGGTTCAACATTGCCCTGTTCAATTTCTGAGTGAATCCAACCTTCCCGGATCAGGTAGCGCAGATATTGTTGATATTCTTCCTGTTCTTGAGGCGTGGAAAACACCAACGTGATCATGCCGGGTTGGGTAATGCGAGCTTGGGTGATTTGGTCAAGGCCTTTGTCAATCCGTTTTTTGACGATTTCATAGCGGGTATCGCGGGTACCGCGTACGTCAAATAACCGTTCGGTGGTTTCGTCGTGGAAAATATCTACTGTTGAATCTTGCACCAGCACGAGATGGGCAACTTGCAGGGACGTTTGGTTTGTTTGCTGAAACTGGAGCGTTGTGCGGGCACAGTCACACAAGGCCCGGAGCTGCTCATACCGGAGACTCCGGAGTTGAAAGGGGGTGAAGTTGGGGTCAATAGAACTGCCAGCATAAATCATGTGATCAATGCCGTCTGTGGCTTCGATATCGCAATAGTGCGGGGTAATTTTTTGCATTTGTAGTTGCCACTGATCCCAGGTCGATCGCAGCAGGCTGTTGATTTGGTTGACAATTTTGTCGTATTCCGCGCGGGCTTTGTAGACGCCGTTTTGGGAGTTGTTGCAGGCATCCCGATAGGTTTGGATGGCGGCGATCGCGGCTTCTCCCCACTTGGCGAAATACTCAAAATAGGCTTCAAATTGATCGCGGAGGTAGCGCAGTTCGGTAATTTCCGCATCCACGGTGACACTCGCTTCGAGCGATCGCATCCGATCCAACAAATCCAGACGTAGTTGCTGGGTAAAGGCACTTTGGTCTGCGGCATAGACCGCCTCAACCACCGCCACCGCCAGGGCATATTGAGCCAAAACATCGGCTTGAATGGCTCGGTTCCGCGCATCCGATGAGCCCCGAATATCCGAAATGCCATACAGCGGGTAAACGTTGTTAAACACAACAGGTTCCGGGGGCAACCCCAGGCTTCGCCGCTCGGCTTCTTGCAAAAAGCGCCATTCCACCGCTGGGTGAATGTTGGTTACAAACCGTTTTTGCATCAGTTGCTGTTGGGCCAGGGTGAGGGCACGGGTAAAAGCCGGAATCAGTTGTTCGGCGTAGCAGCAATCCAACCCATCAAACTGGTTGGGGCGATCGCTGACAATGCCAACCAGACCCACCACTTGGGGTTTTTCCAACGCGGGATAGGGATGGTGGGTGGCATGGGAGGCCACCGGGGCCACCAGCGGAATCAGCAAGACCGACCGCACCCCGCTGGCAACCAGTTGCCGCCCCAACTCCGTTTGGTAATGGGTGGAAAGATCCCGAATAATTTGCACCTGGTTGGTGGCGATCGCGCGGGTAATGTAGGACTCTTGCAACAATTCCAGCGAATAGGTGGTGATGTCCATGTCTTCGGGCATCGTGCCTGTAAACAGCCGAATTTGGTCAGCTTCGACGGTCAAAATCAGTGTCCGTTCGGCCTGAAAGAGCAGTCGCAACTGTTGATCAACCTGCTGAAATTTTTGGGCCTGCAAAATTGAATCGCGATCGATGAGCAACTGAGTCGTTTGCCGAATCGTTTCTTGCACCGTGACATCTAACCCCTCCAACAACAGCACCCCATGCACCGTGTAGTGCGCCAAACATAGGCGTTCTTCCAACTGTTGCACCTGGTCTGGCTCGGTCAGCCACCGATCAAGCTCTGCGGGCGACAATGCCCCCAAACCCAGATCGGCCAATTCATCGGGCTTGTCCGGTCGCCGTGTGACTTGCAAATGCTGCGATCGCAACCAAAATTGCACATATCGCACACCGATCGCACCGTCCCCCTGCACCTGGACAATAGCTGGCGCTTCAAGCAACCGCCCATGCTGCGGATCCACCTGATAAAACTCACGCAACACCAAATGCAACAAATGCCGCCGATATAACCGTTTCACCGCCAATTGATCCGCCGGGGTGAGTAACTGGTTCAATGCCTGCGTCAGAGTTGTGGTCAGCGGAGTCGCCTGGGGCCGCCCCGACGCGATCGCTAACACATCACAAAACGCCTGATTCGCATAGCGCACGCTAAAATCGGCGGGATGAATCGCCGCGACCAACAACTGGCTACAATGATGAAACGCTTGCAACCACGCCCATTGTGCCAGCCACGCTTCCAATTGCTCTAAGGCCGGAGAATTTGGCAATTCGGCTTTGAGATCAGCGAGATAGGGCTGGATATCGGGCGTCGACATCACCATTTCAGCATTCCACTCAGCCACTTTCGGCCCAGCACCAAATTCAAATTGAGACATAAGCTCCACAGCAGGTAAGAAATTACAAGCAGGTTCGCCCAAAGGGAACTTGAGCGAAAGCTGAGCGCATTGAGTAGAATGCCCTGTTAAGAGTAGTGTTCCTCCGCCTCCCCAGAAAGTAACGGCCAGCCCCCTGAGCCCGCCAATTTTCTTCCCTTGGCCTCCTAGGCTACCAAGCCACCCCCGACCTGTCTTCGCCCACTCTGGCGATCGCACCGCCCCACGCTCCCGCCTACCAAAACTGGCTAACCCTGGCCAGTGTCCAGGCCCGCCTCGCCCTGGCGATCGCCCGACTTCTTCTACCCCCAGCACCATGTCATGCCACGCAAAGCGTTAATCTGATAATAGCGATGTCCATCTGTTCACCTTTTGCAATCCAGTTAAACACCTATGTTTGAAGCCCTTTCCGACCGATTAGAGTCAGCCTGGAAGAAGCTGCGCGGTCAGGACAAAATTTCTGAAAGCAACGTCAAAGAAGCCACCCGCGAAGTCCGCCGAGCGTTGCTCGAAGCCGATGTCAACCTCCAGGTCGTCAAAGACTTTGTGGCCGACGTTGAAACCAAAGCGCTGGGGGCAGAGGTCATCGCCGGGGTCACCCCCGATCAGCAATTCATCGAAATTGTCTACAACGAACTGGTGCGCGTCATGGGGGAAACCAACGCCCCCCTCGCCGAAGTTGAACCCGGCCCCACCATCGTCCTCATGGCCGGGTTACAAGGGACAGGGAAAACCACCGCCACCGCCAAACTGGCCTTGCATCTCCGCAAACAAGAGCGCAGCACCATGCTGGTAGCGACAGATGTGTATCGCCCAGCGGCGATCGACCAGCTCCTCACCCTTGGGAAGCAAATCGATGTCCCCGTTTTCGAGTTAGGGAAAGACGCCAACCCCGTCGAAATTGCCCGCCAAGGGGTTGCAAAAGCCAAAGCTGACGGCATCAACACCGTCATTATTGACACCGCTGGCCGCTTACAGATTGATGCGGACATGATGGCGGAACTGGCACAAGTCAAAGACACCGTGCAACCCCACGAAGTCTTGCTCGTTGTGGATGCCATGACCGGGCAAGAAGCCGCCAACCTCACCCGCACCTTCCACGAGCAAATTGGCATTACCGGGGCCATCCTCACCAAAATGGATGGCGACACCCGTGGTGGGGCAGCCCTCTCCGTGCGGCAAATTTCGGGCCAACCCATTAAATTTATCGGGACAGGCGAAAAAGTCGAAGCCTTGCAGCCCTTCTATCCCGATCGCATGGCCTCCCGCATCTTAGGCATGGGCGACGTCCTCACCCTGGTCGAAAAAGCCAGAGACGAAGTGGATCTCCTGGAAGCCGAAAAGATGCAGGAGAAAATCCTCACGGCCCAGTTTGACTTTACCGACTTCCTCAAACAAACCCGCCTGCTCAAAACAATGGGTTCCCTGGGCGGCATCATGAAGCTGATTCCGGGCATGAACAAGCTCGACTCTGGTCAACTGGAAAAAGGCGAATCAGAACTGAAAAAAGCTGAATCCATGATCAACTCCATGACCGTCGAGGAGCGCAAAAATCCTGATTTGTTGGCCAAGTCGCCCAGCCGCCGCCGCCGCATTGCCAAAGGCTCTGGCTACTCCGAAGCCGATGTTGGGGAACTCGTTAGCAAGTTCCAAAAAATGCGGAACATGATGCAACAGTTGGGCAGTGGCAATTTCCCTGGAATGGGCGGGATGCCCGGAATGGGGGGAATGGGCGGAATGCCGGGAATGCCGGGAATGGGCAATCCCTTTGGAGGCGGGGCGCAACCGGGCTGGCGGGGCCAAGCCGGGGGCTCAGCGGCAAAGAAAAAGAAAAAAGACAAGAAAAAGAAAGGGTTCGGCACTTTGTAGCCAATTCTCACTCAGTAGACGTGATAAAATAGTGAGTCCGTGAATTGAAGACGGATTGGCTTTGCGAACCACCAGACAGCGAACACCTTCGGTGCGCACCAAAGCAGTATTTTCATAGCAAATGGGAACCTCTTGGCAGCATGATCAAATTGCGATTGAAGCGACTAGGTAAAAAACGGGAAGTGAGCTATCGGATTGTGGCGATGCACAGCACGTCACGTCGGGATGGGCGGCCTCTGGAAGAGTTGGGTTTCTACAATCCCAGAAGTGACGAAATTCGGTTAAACGTGCCGGCGATCGTCAAACGCCTCAAAGAAGGTGCGCAACCGACCGATACCGTCCGTAGCATTCTTGAGAAAGAAAAGGTCTTTGAGCAGTTGAATGCCTGAAACAACCGATTTTCCAATGGCGACCCAACAGTATGAAGCGTTGGTGCGATTTTTAATCCAACCATTTCTGGAATCCCCAGATCTGTTGAAGCTGGATTGTGAAGTTGCACCAGTCAAATCGCGGGTTTGGGTTCGGGTCGCATTTGATGGCGCTGACAAGGGGCGCGTCTTTGGCCGCGGTGGTCGTAATATTCAGGCCATCCGCACCGTTCTAAGCGCGATCGCAGAGCGAGCTGGGCACTCAATCCATCTCGATATTTACGGCGATGCCCCCAGCCAACAGGAGGGCGATGGGGCGAGCCGCAATGGGGGGAGCAAAGCACCTCCGCGTCGGCCTTCAAAGCGGGGGCCATCGCGCGGCGGGCCTTCCTCTCATTAATGGCCTCATCTTAAGGGCGAATTGCCCCGGTCAAGCTTGTGGGCCTGAAATCATGATGCTATCCAAGTTTCTCCAGTGCAGGGGAAACACTGAGCCAAAGCCGTCAGTCCCCCTGTTCAAGGGGGATACAAAATAATTTAGATCATTGGTGAATTAGCTCAAGCATTGGCTTCAGGGTGAATGCCCAGCGAGGCTGATCGCTGGCTCCCCTTGCGGCAGGAAAACCAGGGCGCGTTACGGCTCCTAGCGGGCGCTTGGAGTACGGCCCAATATTGATTAGCCCATAACTTGTAAGCCTGACCATGTTTTGGGGCGGGCTTTTTTGCTAGGCTGATAGTACTTCCGTTCGGAAGCTGCTCACTAGAGGACTCCTTCGCCGTTTAGGCTGAATCCATTTGCCTCTGATTGCTCAGCACCAAAATCGAAATCGGAAAATTGGAATAATTAGGCGATCGCGAGCAGGTTAGATGGGCAAGCCCAGGCACCCTAAGCACTTGTGGTCTATCCTAAAACCATTGCAGTTGGAATCCAATGCAGTTGAACCCCAGGTCATTGTGTGGGGGTAGCCCGTTGATTGAGTTGTATCTGGCATGGTAGAAGCATTTCGGCTCCATTTACCGACCGTTGAAAGCGCGATCGCCCTAGCGGGTGAGCGGGAAGAAAACCTGAAATTACTGGCACAACAAACTGGGGCAACTTTAGTCTTACGTGGACAAGAGCTACTCATTTCGGGCACTGCGAACCAAATCCAGCTCATGCAACGATTGGTGGCCGCCCTAGAAGAGGATTGGAGCCAGGGCAAAGCGATCGCTGGCGTGGATATCCTTACCGCCCGACAGGCGATCGACACCCACCGCCAAGACGAACTCCAAGACCTCCAGCGCGACGTACTAGCCCGCACCCGACGCGGCGAAAATATCCGCGCCAAAACCTTTCGCCAACGTCAATATATCCAGGCCGTTCGCAACCACGACCTCACCTTTTGCATCGGCCCCGCCGGAACCGGAAAAACCTTTCTGGCCGCCGTTTTAGGGGTGCAAGCCCTCTTAGACAACCAATACGAACGACTCATTTTGACGCGGCCTGCCGTCGAAGCCGGAGAACGCCTCGGCTTCTTGCCCGGAGATTTGCAGCAAAAAATTGATCCCTACCTGCGCCCGCTGTACGACGCGCTGTACGAGTTCATTGATGCAGAGAAAATTCCCGGTTTGATGGAGCGCGGCGTCATCGAAGTCGCCCCGATCGCCTACATGCGAGGCCGCACCCTATCCAACGCCTTTGTGATCCTGGATGAGGCTCAAAACACAACCCCCGCCCAAATGAAAATGGTGCTCACGCGGCTGGGCTTCAAGTCTCGCATGGTGGTCACGGGAGATATTACCCAAACCGATTTACCCGGCAACCAAATGTCTGGGCTGGCAATGGCCCAAAAAGTTTTGCAAGCCGTCGATGGCATTGCCTTTTGTCATCTCTCGAAAGCAGATGTCGTGCGCCATCCCCTCGTTCAGCGGATCGTCGCCGCCTATGAACAACAGGAACGCGCCTAGGCTCAGTCAGACCCAAACTGTTCCCTGGGCTCTGTTCAGAAGCTACACAGCACCTTAGGATGGGGGTTATAGCATGGCCCCTCCCAACCTGGATCCACTACCACCAAACTTCAACGCCCTAGTTTGGCCATCTTCGCCACAACACCCCTGGCCACCCGATGGCAGCCAACGATTGTAGGAGCCAGGTTCTCAGTCCTCAAGCACTTCAGCCAGATGGAACAACCTGTTCCCCAGGTCAACGCCATCCAGCGTTTGAAACCGCTAATTAAATCTAAGGCCATCAAATCTAAGGCAATTAAATTTAAGGCAATCGAACTGAAGTAGACATCCGATTCAGTAGAAATCGATTCAGTAGAAATCGCATTAATTCGTGCAGAATCTGGTAAAGTCTTTAGCCAAAAATTAAATAACCAGAAATCAAATAATTAATATTGCTTTTATTCAGCATTGATTCATCGATCTTAGGCACCAATTAGCGGCAACCATCGATTTTGGTGCTAGAGCGGCGATAGATAGGCAGAGCGGAGAGACAGAGTGAATGGCGGAAGGGCGAATCAGCTCAGCGAAGACTTCTTTGGTTGTGCGGTTCTTTGATCGAATCGTGGCCCATTGGCGCAAGCACAACCCGCTACACTCAGTCGCCGAGCTAAAAATTTTGGTGATTGCTGGGGTCAGCCTGACGACCATCCTTTTGGGAATTCGCCAGCTAGGCGGGCTAGAACCCTTGGAACTCGCAGCCTATGACCAAATGCTGCGGTTGCGGCCTACGCCCCCTTTAGATCCTCGAATGCTAATTGTGGGCATTACAGAAGCGGATTTGCGATCGCAACAGCGATGGCCCCTTTCCGATCAAGTCATGGCCGATATGCTGAGCCAACTGCAACGGCACCAACCCAAAGTCATTGGGCTAGATCTCGTCCGCAATTTTCCCAATGATCCAGGGCACCAAGCCTTTGTGCGCGAACTGCAACGCCCCAATGTGATTACCATTCGCACCTTGGGAAATGCCCCGGATGAAGCCGTCAAAAGCTTGCCAGAAGCCCCTCCCAAGCAGGTGGGTTTTAGTGACATCATTGTCGATACTGACGGTGTGGTTCGCCGCAGCCTCGTCTTCGCTGCCGATGACCAGCAAACCGCAACCTCCTTCGCCATGCAGATCGCCATGACCTATCTGAGCAGTCAAGGCAGCGTTACAGCGGCCAATGAACTGGTTTTGGGTCGCCAGATTTTTCGGCCATTGCAAGCGAACTCTGGGGGCTACCAAACCACCGACAGTCGCGGCTACCAGTTGCTATTGAATTACCATCGGCCCGACACACCCGCTCGGATTGTCCCCCTCTCGGCAGTGTTGCAAGGACGAGTAGAACCCACCTGGGTCAAAGATCATATCGTTGTCATTGGGGCAACGGCACCTACGCTGAAAGACAGCTTTTACACGCCCTACAGTGCCATGTTGCAGGGGAATCCCCGCATGGCTGGGGTGGTGGTACACGCCCAAATGATCAGCCAGATTTTGACCGCAGCCCAAGGGGGGCGATCGCTCTTTTGGTTTTGGCCCGAATCCCTGGAAATTCTGTGGATCGTGGGCTGGGGCATGGCAGGCGGGATCTTGGCCTGGTGGGCGCAGCGACCACTCTGGTTGGTGGTGGGGGGCACAGGTTTGCTGGCGGCGTTGTTTGGGCTGAGCTATGGTCTGTTGGCTAACGGCGGCTGGGTGCCCGTTGCGGCTCCGGCGTTGGCGGCGATCGCGATCGGGAGTTTCACCGTGGCTCAACAAATGCAATATGCCCGTCAACAACAACAGATTGGCCTGAAGCTATTGGGCCAGCAGACCTCACCCGAAGTTGCTGCCGCCCTGTGGAATGCCCGCGATCGCCTGTTGCAATCGGGGGTTTTGACCGGACAAACCCTGACAGCCACCATCCTGTTTTTAGACATTTGCCGCTTCAGCACTATTTCTGAACAACGCCCCACCGAAGAAGTGATGAGTTGGCTGAATGAGTTTATGCGCGCCATGACTCACGCCGTCCACACCCATCAGGGCATTGTCAACAAATTTACTGGCGATGGGTTAATGGCAGTCTTTGGTGTGCCCATTCCCCGGACAACCACAACCGAAATTGCCGCCGATGCCCAACACGCCGTCGCCTGCGCCCTGGCAATGGGCGATCGCCTCCACGCCCTCAACCAGGAGTGGGGCTACCGCAACTTACCCATTGTCAAAATGCGAGTTGGCATCTTCACCGGGCCAGTCATGGCGGGCAGTTTGGGGGGGCAAATGCGCTTGGAATACGCCGTCATTGGGGATAGTGTCAACATCGCCTCTCGCCTAGAAGGGTGCGAAAAAGACCGACAATCCCAGCACTGCCGCATATTGATTGCACGGGAAACCCTGGACTATCTGCAAAACCAATTTCGGGTTGAGTCCTGGGGGCACCTGCAACTGCGCGGTCGCCAAACCAGCGTCGAAGTCTACGAAGTCTTGGGCTACGGCCATGCCAATCCCTAATTCGCCGCGCCGACCAGGGTAAACGCAGCCCAATCGAGGGGCCGGGGATAGTTTTCCATCGTTGCGAGCATCGCTGATCTCAACGCTTGAGCCTTATTGGGTTGGCGCTGCAAATTTTGATAAAAAGCCACCATCAACTCAGCCGTTGGGCCATCGGGTACAGCCCAGAGCGACACCAATATACTCGGTGTGCCCGCCGAGATAAACGCCCGCGACAGTCCAATCACCCCATCCCCCGTGATTCGCCCTCGCCCTGTGTCACAAGCGCTCAGAACCACCAGTTCGGCTTGCAGTTGCAAATTGAGAATTTCACTAGCCGTTAACAAACCGTTGGGAGCCTTGCCTGTTGGTTGCGCATCGGGGGCCAGCGCGATCGCCCCTGGCACATCGGTTTCCCCCAAGTCCTGCCCATATTCCAGCAAACCGTGGGTCGCGAGGTGAATCAATTTGGCCTGGGCCATGCGCTGCATGACCGTCTGTTTCGTCGCGGCATCGCCGATCAACGCCGTTGACTGCACTAAGGCTGCAATCTTTTGGGCTTCGGTTTCCGATAAGGGGAGAGGCGCTAAACTTTGTTCCCCCAGGCGGGGCATGGTGGGGTTGCCCACCACCACCGCTGGCGTAAACGGAGTGGGGGCGGCAGTCTGGGCCTGCTGTTGCCGCAGTTGGTGAGTTAGCCCCAACACTTGAATGGCCGGAGCCGTGGACACCGTGTGCCGCTCAAGCAGGTATTTACCGTCGTCATCTTGCAGCGCGACAAAGGGCACCAGAAATAGCGAGTCTTGGGGAATGAAGATGACCTGGGCTTGGGGATCGCGGGGGAGCAGATCCGCGATCGGGGCAATCAGCAGTTGATGCAGACGATGCAACGCCGGATTTTTGCGCCGCACGGGGGTTGAGTTGGCAGGCGGGGCGTTGGCGGGGGTGGGGGCTTGCACTTCAGGACAGGAAAACGGCGGATACAAACACTCGCGGGCGATCGCCACGGTTTGACGGAGGGTTAAATCTTGCTGCCACAGGGGTTTGAGATCAACCCGCCGCAACTGCACTTGGCCCGTTGGCGGCACCACCCAGATCAGCAATTCGGCTTCCCGCGCCCGTTGCTTCCCCCGAAATTTGAAGTCAGCATCGGGCACAATCGCATACTCCACCAGGGTGGCATTCTGTTCCCGCGCGATCCGTTTGATGTCCGTAATGGTGAGAGCTGGGGCGATCGCCGCCGGGGTTTGGGTCGATTGGGCTGTGGCTTTGGTTTTGGCCGTCACGCGCTGGGCCAACAATTCCGAGAACGCCCGCGCCCTGCCCCATTCCGCCGCTTCCAGGGCCGCTTCGGGGTTGTTCGCCGACACTAAAACTTGCTGTAACAAGCTGTAGGTATGAATTTGGGTGTCAAAAATCGACACCTTGTAGGCATCGTTGAGTTCAGGCCGCAACCCATCCAACAGGCGAATAGCCTCCCGCAAATTGGCCTCCGCTTCGGCCAACTGCCCCGCCTCGAACTGGGTATGGGCCAAGTTGTTCAACGCCATACTTTGGGCTTCTGGATCGTTCAGCGATCGCGCGAGGGCCAAACTTTGCTGATGATAGGCCAACGCCTTGGGAAAGTCTTTTTTGTCTTCATAGGCCAGCCCCAAACTGCCTAACACCCTGGCCTCATTGATGCGATCGCCCGTGGCTTGCGCCCGTTGCAAACTTTGTTCATAAAACGCAATGGCCTGATCAAGCTGACGCAGCGCGTGGTGGGCAGACCCCAAATTCAACAGGGCACTGGTTTGTCCGGTGGCATCATTCAACGCTTGCGCTAACTTCAGACTTTGGTCAAAGGCCGCGATCGCCTCCTGGTCTTGCCCCAAATTGGCATACACCGTGCCCAAATTACCCAGAGCAATGCCCTCTCCCCGGCGATCGCCCGCCTGTTGCGCGATTTTCAGACTTTGCTGATAGGCAACCCTGGCTTTGTCATAGGCACCCACCGCTTCAAAGGCATTGCCCAAATTGCTGAGGACTTGACCCAAAGCCGGACGATTCCCCAAAGCCAACATCAATTTGCCCGCCTGTTGCTGCGTGGCGATCGCCTGCCCATAGCGCCCAGTCTCTTGGTAAGCGATCCCCAAATTACTCAGGGCCTCTGCCTCTCCTGCCTGGTCTTGTGGCGATCGGGCCAGGGGCAAAAACGCCTCCAATCGTTGAATCGCCTTGTGGTATTGCCCTACGGAGACATAGGCCATCCCCAACCGGGCCAAGGTTTGCCGTTCCTTATCCGGTGCTTGCCCTTGGCGATAGTGAACCAGAGCCGCTTCCCAAATGGCGATCGCCGCTTCAACCTGCTGGGCCTGAAATTGTTGTAACCCCTGTTCCAACGGCTCGGTAGCGGAAGTGCCAGGGGGCGGCACCGATGGCAGCTCAGGCTCAACAGCCACGCTCGCCAGTCCCCAACTGAGCCACACCACCAGGGCGATCGCGCTCCTTCGTTGCCACATTGCCATTGCCGTTCCTCTGTGTCGCCGCTCAGCCCCTGGAGTCTATTTCACTCCAGTCGGTTGGGTCGAGTCACCATCTGCCCCTAAAATCTTCAGGATTTGCTCATCATCCCCCACCCGTTTACACGGATTAGGGCCAGTCGTACCAGCCCGAAATTCCGGTGTGGCCGTCGCGATCGCCTGTCCCGGCTCAGCGCAGGTATTCCCCCGTTCCTGGCTCACAAAGTTCCGTTGCACCACAGTCGTAGCGATCGACGGTGTGATCGCCTGCCCCTCCGAGGGAACTGCAACCGCCGCCGTCGGTGTTACGGGGGTCGTCACCTGGGGCGGCACCAGCGGCGACTGAATGGGGGAAGAGGGCACAGGCGCAAACACGCGGTTTTGGGTCGCCCCATACAGGGTCGTGTTAGACCCAAAGCCCACATAAATCGACCCCGCTAACCCACTGATATTGGCTGGGAAGTCAGCCGTGGGAAACGAAGCCGTGTAGGTTTGGTTGCGATACAACGTCGTGGTGGCCGGGTTATAGGTGGCCGGATCAACCGGGATAAAGTTGCCCGCCAGATCTTTCGTCAAAAAGGCATCATTCAGGCTGGGCACCAGTTTGCCCGTTGTGGTTGGCCCCAAGAAAAACGCCCCTTCTCCCCCCTGGATCAAAATGCGCCCTTGGGTCACGGTGCCCGTGCCATCGGTGGCCACAATGGGGAACGAGTTATCAACCAATGTCCGAGTAGCCCCGCCATAGCGAATCGTGACGGGTGCATTCAAGGCTCCAGCCGGGGTATTGTTACTTTGCGCCGCCGCAATGCTGTAGATTACGGGCAAACTCTCGCCAGCATTGCCAAATTGGTAATGCACATTCGCAAATTGGCCTGGCGCGAGGGTAATGCCTTTCGCTTGGAAGAAAGCTGCCAATTCCGGGTCGGTGGTCGGGTTGGCCCGTAAAAACACATTGACCCGTGGAGCTCCCGATCGCGCTTGAAATAACCCAGCAGCATTAATATCAACCCCACCCGCCCCAGAAGAAATGGTCTGGACAAAAATATTGCCCTGGGTGGAAGTGAGCTTGACCGATGCCGGAATACCCACAGCATCAGAAACATTGACTGGCCCCTGAATCACCAGATCGCCCGTTGTCGCAACATCAATCACTCGATTGGTGGTATTAGTCACGGCCCCGGTCAGCGTCAGGGTGCCCTTCAGGGCGAGGGGGGCGTTGAGGTTGAGGGTGGGGGCGGTCAACGACAGATTACCGGGGCTGGGGTTGGCGGTGGTATTCAGGGCTTGTTCCACTGCAATGACGGTGTTGGCGGCGATCGCCACATTCCCCCCATTCAGCAATTGCACCAAGCGGGTCGTCGAAATTCGGAACGTGCTGGCCCCGCCGTCGCCTGCCAGAATTTGGCCATCGTCCACTTGGGCATCATCGGTACCATCCGCCCCGATCAACACAATATTGGGATCTAGCAACAGTTGGCCGTGGGTGCCTGCCGCCGCCGTGACATCCACCGTCCCCGTAAATGAGAGCGACTGTTTGCCAGAGACTTCGACAAAACCGCCATTCCCCGCGATCGCCCCGCCCTTGGCTGCAATGTGCCCTGCAAAACCCGTCGCTTCGTCGGCCCAGACAATCACGCGGCCCCCGTTCCCCCGCTGCCGTGCATTCGCCAGAATCGTTGAATCCGCACTCACGACCGTCCGTTTTGCCGTTGGGAGCGTGCCCTGGCCCTGGTAATCGCCCCCAATAAACACCTGCCCCCCGCCATTTTCGCCAGAGGCATTCACCGTGGCCCCCGTGAGGTTGACGCGATCGCCCAGTACTTGCACTGTGCCCCCCATCACCCCCGTCGCATCAATCGTTTGAGCCACCGTCACATCACCGGGTTGGGCCAAAACCGTTTTGCCCGAACTGACCAATTTCACCACCCCATCTTCAACCGTGAGGCCCGTGGCATTGGCCACCTCGCCCCCCGTCAGCAACGCCGGTAACGACAACGGCGACACCGCCACCGGATTCAACCCGGAACTCGCCGCAACAGGCAAATCCAGACTGAGCAAACTACCATCCTGGGAAACCCGTACCAGCTTGCCACCGGGAATAGCCGCCACCGTCACCGTGCCCCCCGTCGTCTTGAGGGTGCCCGTATTCACCGTAGTGCCACCCAATAAGGTCAGGTTTTGGCCAGGGCCAACCGCTAAATTCCCCGCATTCACGATCGCCCCCGGTTGGGCCACAGAAAACGCAAAACTGCTGGGGGCATCGGTCAGCGCGGCGTAAGAGTTGGGGCCTGTGGCATTAAACCACGCACCGGGAGAGCCATCTGCCCCTGGCCGAAAGCCGATCGCATTAGCCGTCGTCGCCGTAAACGAAGCGGGAACATTCAAACTCGCCCCTGCCCCAAACACAATCCCAGCGGGGTTCATCAAAAACAAGTTAGCATTGCTGCCTGCCACTTGAATTTGGCCATTGATGACCGAGGGACTGCCCCCCGTCACCCGTCCCAAAATATTTTGAATGGAGGGATTCGACAAAAATGTGGCGATTTGGCCCTGGTTTAGCCCAAATTGCTGAAAGCTATGAAACAAGTTGCTTCCGGCCTGGGTGCCCCCGGTGATATTAAAGGTGTTGTTCGCCGGGTTGACCAGGGTATTGGTGCCATCTGTGGCTGGGGTGATTTGGGCCAGGGCTAGGCCTGGTAAGCTCGCCACCGTGATAGCCGCCACCGTGAATTGGGCGATCGCAAATTGTCGTTTCATAAACTTAGCCAATCGGGAGGAAGTGACGTTGTGAAGGAAGGAAAAGAGCAGACAAAGACGCACCCAAGGAATCAAGTCAAATAGCCAGAATTCCGCACCGAATCACCCGACCCGATGCCACACCAACCGGGCACCCGCTTAGGCTCGCTGACACATCCAATTCCCCACTCAAGCCATTGCGCCTCACCGGGTTATCGTGGCAGCCCAGCTTGCCGAACACACTTCATCATCTTGCAGCAACCAGCACCGCGATCGCTTTCCTATTGTGGAAACTGCCCTTCCGCCTTGGCAATCCCCCTGTGGGGTAGTTCCCCACCGACCGTGGCCACCGAGGTTCATGCTTGGGCAAAGGGCTGAAGGTGGTAATCCTCAAACACCACATCAAACCCTTGGCCCTGGGGAGAGGCGCACATGATCCCAACTTGAAGCGGGGTGGATGGGGCCGGAAAATAGGCCAACCGCAAAAGGCGATAGGCTGAGGTCTCGTCTAGGGCATAGCGAATGTGGATCGCAGTTTGGCGGCGTTCCAGTTCTAGTTTGACGGTAGCAGGCGGAGTCGCTAGAGGAATCACCGACCAGTCGGAAAAGTCGCGGGTGACGACGGCACTCAAATTTTGTTGACCATCGACATACTCAATGCCGGTTTTAATCCAGTGGTTGGCATCCAGTCGCACCATCAGCCCCGCCTGATCGTACAAATCGGTGTATTGGCCGCGAAACGTGACGGTAGCCCGAAAGTCAGTGGCGATCGCCTCGTGGTAAAAGTGGCCCGTATCGCGAATGAAGTCGTAGTGGGTGATACGCCAAAAATCCGTATCCGGGGCCGTGTGGACGTGGATTTGACGCTCCGATCGCTGCCAAGAAGGCGGTTCATTCAGCCAGTGCATGGGGAAATTTCTGCGGACAAAGAACGCCTCCCATTGTGCCTAACGCGATCGGGGGTGAGCTTGCACCAATCGGGCGACCGGAGTGGATTGAGTTCGTTGACCAGGTTGGGTATACACGCCCCGCCACAAATTCCACCGTACTTTCACCGTTTCCAGCAACACTTCCCCATAGCTGCGCCAGCCCACATTCGTCGCGGCATCGTTGATCCAATAAGCCGGCAAGATGCCAATTTTCCAGCCGAAATGCCGTGCCAGGGCCAACGCCTCCACATCAAACCCCCAGCGGTTGATCCGGGCGGTGCTAAAAATTTGCTCGGCAGCAGATTGGCTAAAGGCTTTGAACCCGCACTGAGTATCCCAAATGCCAGGGATCGCGACCAGTTGAATGAACACGTTACCCAAGATCCCACAGACTCGCTTGAGCCAGGTTTGGGGAATGGCTTGCCGTGCGCCGGGGGCATCCTGGGGCGATCGCGAACAAATCACCACGTCGTAGCCTTGCCCGAACAACGGCAACACCGCCTCCAAATGAGCAATATCGGTTGAGTTGTCCGCATCGGTAAACAGGCGAATCGTCCCTGTAGCTGCCAGCATTCCTTCACGAACGGTGTACCCTTTGCCCCGATTCTGGCGGCGATGGAGCCAGCGAATGTGGGCTTTGCCCTGGGCAAACTGTTGCACAACGGAGAGGGTTTGATCGGTTGCACCATCGATCACGACCAAAATCTCCCAGGGATAGGATTGTTGTTTGAGATAGTGATAAACCGCACTCAAGGCTTTGAGAATGCGGGCTTCCTCGTTGTAAGCCGGAACAATAACAGATAAATAGGGATTCATGAACGCGCTCACTCCACAACCACACCGGCCCAGGAACCACTGGCTAGCGAGACGGTTGGCTTGCCTGCTTGCCAGAGGCGATCGCCCCAGAAAAGGTTCCCAGCATTGGCTCTGCCTAAAGCGTAGCAGCCAACCTCTGCCAATCTAGTTTTTTGCGCTCAATTGCGAAACGCATCCGGAGTATCCGCCGCTGCCCCCTCAGGCTTTCTGCCTCGCCATAAGGCTTACCAGCCGCTTCTAGCATCAATGCTCTCGTGACGAATATTTTGCAGCCCCCTAAAATGGAAGTTCAGTCCGTTGGCCTAGATGCTCCTCCTTGGGGGCGATCGCCGCCACCGGAATGATTCATGATAAGAGTTAGGGGACTTGGCTCCCTGCCTGTCTAAGCCGGCCTGTTTAATCCGGTCTCTTAATCCAGTCTCAATGACTCGTTTTGTCCCATCCAGCCGCCGAGGTTCTATGCTTGCGACTCCCCTTCTGCGTTCCAAAGAATTACCTAATTTGCAGTACACCTCCACCCGCGATCGCTTCGACGACACCTGGGAAATGCCCCTCGCCACCTTACTAGGGCTGGGCCGGGCCGCTGGCGCAAACTTCATCGAATTCTTTTTAGAACGCAGCAACTTCATTAGCTGCCTCGCCGAAGACAACGCCATCACCAGCATTTCCCCCCGCCTCGCCACTGGGGCCGGGGTGCGGGTCTTCCGGGGCCAAGCCGACTGCTACGTCAGCACCAACGACCTCTCCTTCAACGGCCTCAAAGCCGCCCTCGAAAAAGGTCTTGCCATTCTGGGGTTACAACTGCCCGCCCCCGGAGCCTTCATTCCCGAAATTAACCTGGAACCCCTGCGCGACTACGGCACCCTGCGCCAAAAAGCCACCTGGCTCGACCAAGTGATCTCCATTCAAGACATGGGCGAGATTTTGCTCTCCGCCAGCGATGCCCTGGCCAAAACCGCCAGCCACATCCAGTCCCGCCGCGTCAACTACTTCCGCGATTGGCAAGAAGTCCTCGTGGCCTCCAGCGATGGCACCTTTGCCCGCGATATCCGCTTGACCCAAACCGTCGCGTCTATGCTGCTCTGTGCCGATGGGGCCAACCGCACCTCCGTCAGCCGCCGCCTGGGCGATACCAGCAACCCCAGTTTCTTGCAGCAGTGGGACTACACCCACACCGCCGAAGATATTGCAGAATCCGCTGGCAAAATGCTCTATGCCGATTACGTGGAATCCGGAGCCTATCCCATCGTCATGGCCAACGAATTTGGCGGGGTGATCTTCCACGAAGCTTGTGGCCACTTGCTGGAAACCACCCAAATCGAAAAGCGCACGACCCCCTTTGCAGACAAGAAAGGCGAAAAAATTGCCCACGAAAGTTTGACCGCCTGGGATGAAGGGCTGTCCCCCAGCGCCTTTGGCACCATTGAAATGGATGACGAAGGGATGCCCGCCCAGCGCACCCTCTTGATCGAAAAAGGCATCCTCAAAAACTTCCTGGCCGATCGCGCGGGTTCCATTCGCACAGGCCACCCCCGAACCGGCAGCGGTCGTCGCCAAGACTACACCTTTGCGGCCGCTTCCCGGATGCGGAACACCTATATTGCGCCGGGTGATTATGCCATTAACGATCTGTTTGCTTCCATCGACAAAGGCATTTACTGCAAGAAGATGGGCGGCGGCAGTGTGGGCGCAACGGGCCAGTTCAACTTTGGGGTAGAAGAAGCCTACCTCATCGAAAACGGCAACGTGACCAAACCTCTGAAAGGCGCAACTCTGATTGGGGAAGCCAAGGAAATCATGAACAAAATTTCCATGTGTTCTCAAGATTTGGCCCTGGCTCCCGGTTTCTGTGGTTCCGTCAGTGGCAGCGTTTACACCACCGTTGGCCAACCCCACTTAAAGGTTGATTCCATTACGGTTGGGGGTCGGTAAGATCGCTGTGCACACCCAAGGACAACAACGAATGCGACGGGGAATGACAACGCAATCGCAGATCCGGCTAGGACTGGGGGTGATGCTGTTGGGCGTGGTGGGGTTGCCCCAAGGGGCGATCGCCGATGACCCCCAGGATTTTGATCCCCAACCCTACCGCTGTGAAGAATCCGTTGTCACCAAACTGGGCAACTATTTTGAAGGTGATCCCAAAAGTGGCTTTTATGCCGTCTTCGCCACCAAACTGGGCGTTGAAAGTTTCCCCGAAGCTCATGCTGCCGTCGTCGATCGCGCGGCCACGGCTGATTTGGCGATCGCCCAACAACAGGTTGGCGACAAAGTGCAGGTTTGCCTGTTGAACAGTCCCAGACCCAGCCAATATTGCGATCCCACCAAAGATAGCCGAGGTCGAATTTTTCGCGTTTACAACTATCGGTTGAAGGCCGCCTACACCGGCTGGAATGCCAATCACGGTTGTGGTGGTGCCTGAACCCTCGGCCCGCTCCCAGCCCCAAACTTACGCTCTCAAATTTTTCGCAAACAACCTATGTCAACCATTCACGAACTGGCGACCCAAGCCAAAGCCATTGCCGATCGCCTCGGTATCCAAAAATTTGACATCTACGGTGCCACCATCGACGAAACTAGCGTCAAAGTAGACGACGGTGAACCCGACCAGGTGAAAGCCTCCAATCGCTCCAGCGTGACTGTCCGGGTCTGGAACGATCAGCAGACGATGGGGATCACCTCCACGACAGATGTTGACCCCACGGGCCTGGAACTTGCGCTCAAAACCGCCTACGAAGCCAGTTTTTTTGGCGCGAAAGAAAACGTCCCCGACTTCAGCCCGGAGGCGACCAAGCCCATTACCCACGACACGCCGCCGCCCAGCGATCCGGCACCAGTGCCCGAATTGTTGGATAAACTGATTGCTGCCGAACAGAGCTTGAAACAGGCCCATCCCGCGATCGCCGGAGTGCCCTACAACGGGTTGGCCCAACGCCTCAGCGATCGCTTTTACCTCAACAGCGAGGGGGCCATGCGCCAGGAAGCGCGATCGACCACCTCGGTTTATCTCTATAGCAAAACGGAAGAAGAGGGCAAAAAGCCCCGCAGTGCCGGAGCTTATCGGGTCAGCCACAGCCTCAGCACTCTGGATTTGGAGGGGTGCCGCCAAGAAGCCGCCGACAAAACCATTAGCCATTTGAACTACGAAAAAATCACCTCTGGCAAATATCGGGTTGTCTTTTCGCCCGAAGCCTTTTTGAGCTTGCTGGGGGCCTTTTCTAACCTGTTCAACGCCCAAAACGTGCTGGATAACCAGAGCCTCGCTACGGTCGAGTCCTTGGGCCAACCCATTGCCTCGCCCCTGCTCTCGGTCTATGACGACGAGTTACACCCCGCCAACCCCGCCCCCAGCACCTTTGATGGCGAAGGCACTCCCACCCGACGGATTGCCCTGATTACCAATGGTGTGCTCACCACCTTTTTGCACAGTGCTGGCACCGCCAAACGGATGAACGCCGAACCGACTGGAAATGCCAGTATTGGTGCAAAAGTTTCGGTCAGTCCCAACTTTTTCCACGTCACTGCTGGGGCTGCCGCCGAGCAAGAGTATCGCTTGGACAGTGCCGAAAATGTGGTGCTGATCGATGATGTACAGGCACTCCACGCAGGGGTAAAGGCGCTCCAGGGTTCTTTCTCCCTCCCCTTCGATGGGTGGTTGGTGAACAAGGGCGATCGCACCAGCATTGAATCGGCCACCGTCGCCGGAGATTTCCTGGAATTGCTCAAAGCCATCATTTATGTAGACAACGAAGAACACCTCACTCCAGCGGGGGTTTGTCCCTACATTTGGGTTGATGCACTTTCCATTACAGGAGAGCAATAGCGCCAAGCCATGCTGGGGCTGGTGGCAGATTGACTGACAAAACTCCTGCAACCCTTATTCTTGCGTAGGTTGGGTTACGCTAACGCTAACCCAACCAAATCCGGAGTCGTGTTGGGTTTCACACTGTTTAACCCAACCTACAAAAATGGATTTGTCAGTCAACCGGGCTGGTGGTCTGAGTCGGTTTTCCCATCTCTGCCTACCACCAGCCAAAGGCCGACCCACCCTAGACGGGGAGCGATCGCAGGGCCAACGATTCATTGCCAATGGGTATCATCGTCCTGGACTTTCCCCTGCTTGCAATCGGCGGCCTGCTACACACCAGCAACCGCAGCATTGGGATTTAGAAAATATCTGCCGGGTCTGCATCTTGCACTTTGCGAACGGCGATCGCCCCAGAAATCACACACATAATCACCGCCAAAAATAGCACGACAATCGCGCGGTTCATGGTCATTTCAATTGGGAGGAGGGTGGCGTTGCGGGTCACATTGTAGAGGGCGATCGCCAAACAAAACCCAGGAATATAACCCAAAAACGAAAGAATCAGCGATTCTTGAAACACCACCGACAGCAAATAGGAATTTTTGTAGCCCATCGCTTTTAAGGTGGCGTATTCCGCTAAGTGGTCTGTAATATCGGTATACAAAATCTGGTACACAATCACCGTCCCAACCAGAAATCCGATCGCCGTTCCCAACGTAAAAATAAACCCGATCGCCGTACTACTCCGCCAATAATCTTCTTCAAATTTGATAAATTCTGCTTTTGAAAAAATGCGGACATCGTTTGTAACATCTTGAATTTGCGATCGCATCGCTTTCAAGGTTTCCTCCACATCTGTTCCCGGCTTCACCCGCACCATGCCAACATCAATCAGCCCTTTTTCTCGCTGATTAAATATGCGGAGAAAGTTGAGATCACTCGTAATAATGTTGCCGTCCGCCCCAAACGAAGCGCCCAAAGAAAACAGCCCCCCGACAGTAACGCGCCGCCCAGAAACCTCCGTTTCCACCGTTTTGTTTTGATTAAACAAATCCGCCACAGGGCCAAACTCCGCCCGTGATTTATCATCAAATAAAACCACATCCGGCAATTGAATCGGCGCAAGATTAGGCACTAATTCACTACTCAAAACGGGTTCCGACGGATCAATTCCAATCACCAAAATGCTCCGAGTTCGCTGGTTAACTGGATTTTTCCAAAACCCAAAACCAAGATAAATCGGGCTAATTGATTCCACTCCGGGATACCCATACGCCTGATACAAGCGGCGATCGGAAAAACTCCGCATCGCAATCAAGGCCGTTGACTGGGGGCTAATCAAAAAAATGTCGCCTTGCATACTGGTGTGAAGGCTCACCGCACTTGTAAACAGCGCATCCTGAAAGCCTAGTTGAATAAACATTAGGATCACAGCAAAGCCAATGCCGGCCAAAGCAATCAACAGCCGCATCTTTTCCCGAAAGAGCTGGAGCCATGCCAGAGGAATTGCAAACATTACGGCTGAATTTTGACTTTAACTTGGAGATTAGTTAGCCCAGCCACAGGCCGACTGTCATCCAAACGCACTTTGACCTCGACCACCCGCACATCAGTATCAGCTGCGGGATCGGTATTCAACACATCGTTTTTGCGGATCAACATCCCAATTTGCTCGACTACTCCAGTCAGTTCGCCAGAGAAAGCACCGCTGCTAATGGTGGCTCGTTGGCCTCGTTGCACTCGTTGAATGTCAGTTTCATAGACTTCGGCGATCGCATACATTTGATTGGTTTTGCCAATTTCAGCAATGCCATCCGCCCCGACCTGCTCCCCTTCGCGGGTATGCACTTTAATCACTTGACCGTCAAGGGGCGATCGCACAACGGCAGTCTCTAGGTCAGCCTTGGCCCGTTGCATCGCGGCCAGCGCCACATTGACCTCCGCCTGGGCCTGCTGAATATCCGTAGGTCGAATTTCGGCCACACTATTCAACGTTTTAATCGCCTGCTCTAGCTGTTGCCGCGCTTGCTGCAATTCGCGGCCTTTGGCTTCATAGGCCAGTTGCCGATTCCGCAATTCCTGTTCTGCGATCGCCCCATCCTTGAACAGACTTTGATATTGCTTATACTCCCATTCCGCTTTTTTCAATTCAGCTTCCAACCGGGCCACCGTTGCCTGCCGGGATTCAGCCTCCGCTTTTTGGGCTTCAATATCCCCCCGTTTTGCCCCAGCCTGCACTTGCGCCAGCCGCGTTTGGGCCTCTCTGACCTTCGCTTCCGATTCCATCCCCGCCGCCAACAGGCGATCGTAGGTATCCAACACGGCGATCGGCTGCCCCGTCTTAACCACACTCTGCTCCTTCACCAGCAAGCGGGCAACCCGTGGTGTCCCAAAAATCGGGATAGCATTTCCCCCCGAAGACGGTGCCGCCACCTTAATCATCTCGCCTTCTGGTTCAAGCCGCCCCAGAGCCGTGACAGCCGCTGTGGAAGGCACCTCCGATGGCGCGGTAGTGGTGGCTGTTGAGGCCGTCGGGTTAGATGCCTGAGTGGCCTCATCTGTACTGGCCGGTCGCAAGGCCCAAAAAATGCCAAAACCGGCCACGCCCAGGGCGATCGCAATCAGTCCGGCAATCCACTTGCCACCCGAGGGGGTCAGTAGGTGTTTTTCATCCAAGGCTTTATCAGTTGAGTGGGGCTTGAATTAATGATTACCGATTGTGACATAAGTTTGCAGCAGTGGGAAAAGAAGTCCGCCCAAGTTGCCTGCCTTGGCGATCGCTAGTTATGGGCCATCCGCGTCGTCTTGAAGGTCACATTGGATCCTTCCTGAGTTTGCTCCAGCACGAGCAACGGCGTGGGTTTGGCCTTTTGATCCCAGTGCATATTGGCGATCCGCCCTTGAATGGTGGGTTGCCAGGTTTCGTTCGTCCCCGTCGGACTCAGATAATTTTCAATACAGTCAATGATCTGATTGATAGTGACGGAGGTGGGCTGAGTGGGGAGCTTGAAAATTTTAATCTGAATTCGGAATAAAACCCGTTTCGTGCCTTTGGGCAGATCCCCCGGCTCGTATTCCACATCAAACACTTCATCAATATGCCGCCCCGCACTCGCAATGCCGATTTCACCGTGGGTGGCTTGGTTAGGCCGCAGCGCAAGGCTAATTTTTTCTTTCACTTTAATTTTGATCTGATTCAGGATCGCGAAGTGGAATAACTCTTCCTCCATCCGCATCCGCAAGTAATCGAGGTTAAATTCCCGCGAGTGGATCAAATCGGGGTTGCGCTCCATTTTCCCGATGGTTTCTGCGGCAAATTTGAGTTTCTTTTGTAACTCGCGGTTTTTGAAGCTTTCAAATTTAAGTTTTTTCGCGTTTTTATCGGCTGTCAATTTGACATAAGCACCAAGGCCAATCAACAGCAGCAATAATCCGCCGGATGAAGCCATCCACAACACTTCGTTACAACTCGCAGCGGGCTTGGGCTGCTCTGCTGTCGTGGTTGTTGTTTTGGGTCTTGCAGGTTTATTGCCAGCTTGCGCCAAGAGTGACTGTGGAATAAAGTTGGTCGCTGCCATAGCGGTTTGACTCGAAAATTTTTGATCTACCTGTAGGGTTCCCCATTTCAGTAGGCGCACACCAATAGGTTTAGCGAAAATTCAAGAAAGTAGCGGTATTGCTTACCATAAATTAATGTTCAGTTGGGGTGGCCCGCTGGATTTGGCGAACGCGATCGCCCCGACCATCGACATAACACACCTGAGGATACCCCGCATGATAGGCCAGTTTGCCACTCCACCAGGGCGTTAAGAACCAATAGAGTTGGGGGCCAGTCAGGCCATCGCAATAGAAGATCACCGCATCGCCCAGAGCATGACGGTGGTGCAGAAAGAGGTCAGCCAGGGGATGAGGGGCTGGGGTATACCAACAGAGAATGGTTAACGGACGACCCAGGCGATCGCGAATGGCCTGGAGCTGGGGGGCGAGGGCACAAATGCGATCGATGACGGCTTGCTTGGTGGGTAAGAACACACCGCCGCTCGTTGCACTGGCCCAGGTAAAGCTGGTGTTGGGGGCGATCGCCGCATTCAACTGCACGGTGTCAGGGCTCCACCCCTCCGGTGGAATCGCCTGGGTAAACGCCACCAGATTGGGACAGGGTTGGGGCAACGCATCCGCACTATCTCGGCGAGCAGTTTCCGTTTGGTGCACCAGGGCCATCAACCGTTGGCGAGTTTGGGCGGGGCTCGTTGTGCGGAACCACAGTTCGGCCATCTGCACCAAGGCGGCTTGCTCCGGCGGGCTCCCCGAATAGAGCGCCGGGACGTGGTGCAAAAACTCAATCAAGGCTAAATCCGTTTGGTGGGTGGCATTGCGCAGGGCGATCGGGTCTGGGGTTTCGGCGGTGAACAGGTCTGGATCCAACCCTAAGGCAATCAGGGCTTCTGGCCGCGTGGCTAACCCTTTCCAGGCCCGGAACCCTTCCACCAGGGCATTACGTTGATCCCCAGCACCATCAAACTGGCGCGGCAACTGTTGCACAAAGGTCATGAGGGCGCAATCCATCAGAGTGGTATCGGGCTGAATTTTGCCGTGCTGTAAGGCCGCAATGGTTTGTTCGCGAGTCGACAGTTGCAACCACAGTTGAACCAGCCGCACCAGAGCTTCCCGTTGGTGGGGATAGCCAGTGTAGCCGGGGATCGCCGTTTGCAGCCAGCGGAGGAGGGCCGCATCCAGCGCCAGGTTAGGAAAGTGTTGGGCAAGATAGGTGCTGAGGGCGGGGCGATCGCCCAGTTGCAACCACAGCCGCGCCCCTTCTAACACCGCCGCTTGTTGATAGGCCAAGCCAACGTAATCCCCCGGCAGTTGTTTCACGAAAAACAGCAGTGCTTCGTCGAGAAACGCTTGGGAGGCGATCGCCCCAATCCCATGCCACGATTCCGCAATGCGAACCTGATAGGCTTGGTGCAAAGTTTCAACGGCACACAGTTCCAACCGGGCGGCAGTTAGATCCGCAGGAGACGGCACATACCCTTGGGCGACCCGATGCACCAAGACATCGGTGTAGCAGCCCTGGGCGGCATCCCACAAATCTGCCGCTTGCCACCCCTGGAGGATGAGCGCCTGGAACAAGCATTGCAAAGTCGAAGCCGCAACGTGAATTTGGGCCGCGATCGCATGAAGGTCTTCCTGGCGGATGTGGTTTGCCGGAATCACCCCCAAGCCCGTTTCCCCATCGGCCAAGATCGGAGTTTGGTGCACATCGTAGAGCGCAACGAGCAACGGTTGATGAATGCCCGTGCGACAGGCCGCGAGATGAAACGTTTCGAGCAGGGAAGGGGGCAGAGCCAGGGACATAAACAGGAGTGAACCGCGCGATCGCAAGGAAGAGATGGAACAAGCACAAGGCTGAAAAGACTATACCCTTGATGATGGGCGGGGCTGCGAGAATTTGGCCCCGTCGTGGTTGTGTTTTGGTGAGGAAGATCCGATGCCCTGGTCAGCGTTGCAAACCCTGGAGTCGCTCCACGCCCAACAGATACGCCTGATTGCCACAGATATGGATGGCACCTTGACCACCCAGGGCCAGTTCACGGCGACACTACTCCAGACTTTAGAACAGTTGGCGATCGCCCAAATCCCTGTGGTGATTGTCACCGGACGCTCGGCAGGTTGGGTGAGTGGGGTGGTGGAGTACTTGCCCATCTTTGGGGCGATCGCGGAAAACGGCGGCCTCTTCTTCCCCCGTAAAGCAGACCAATTCTGGCTTTTAGCGGATATTGCCGATTTTAGCAAACATCGCAAAGCTTTAGAACAAATGTTTCAATCCTTGCAGCAGGAATGGCCCACGGTACAAGAGTCCAGTGATAATCGGTTTCGGCTGACTGATTGGACCTTTGATGTGACGGGCCTCACCCCCGGCGATCTACAACAAATGGGCGATCGCTGTCAGGCCAATGGGTTTGGCTTCACCTACAGCACCGTGCAGTGCCATATCAAGCTCCCGGCCCAAGACAAAGCCACCGGCCTCTTGCGCGTCCTCCACCGTTATTTTCCGAGCCTCAACCCCACCAATCTCGTTACCGTGGGCGACAGTCCTAACGACGAACCCCTGTTTGCGCCCGTCTTTCCGCTGTCGGTCGGGGTGGCCAACGTGCTGGAATACCGCGATCGCCTCACCTACCCGCCCGCCTACGTCACCCAAACCCCAGAAGGCCAGGGGTTCTGCGAACTCGCCCAATACCTGCTCACCACCCAAACCCCGGCAGCGGGGAGCCCCTCCCCTTGAAGAGAAAGGCTCTGCCACCACCGCGATTGAGGTTACTCGCTCAGTTCCGCCAACGGTCAAGCGGCGAGATCAAAGACCAACAGTTCCGATTCAGCGGCAGCGCCCGTTAGCGTAATAGCCGATTCTTCGGTTACAGCGGCCCCGTCCCCAGCGGTGAGCATTTCCCCGTTGAGGTGAACCGCCCCCCGAGCCACTTGCACCCACAGCGATCGCCCTGGGCCAAAGTCCTGAGTCACCGTGTCGCCATCAGCCAACACCGCTGCATACAGGTTCACATCCTGGTGAATCGTCACGGAACCCTCGCGGCCATCTCGCGAACCGACCAAGCGCAACCGCCCCTGGCGATCGCCAACGGTGAAATGGGTTTGCTCGTAGCCCGGTTCCAGGCCAGTGGTTTCTGGCAAAATCCAGATTTGCAACAAATGCACGGACTCAGCCTCAGAAGCATTGTATTCGCTGTGCAAAATACCCGTCCCCGCTGACATCCGTTGCACATCCCCAGGCCGAATCACGGAACCATTGCCGATACTATCTTTATGTTCCAGCGCACCCGCCAAAATATAGGTGACGATTTCCATATCGCGGTGGCCGTGGGTGGCAAAGCCCGCCGCAGGCGCAACCTTATCTTCATTGATCACCCGCAGGGTGGAAAACCCCATGTGCGCGGGATCGTAGTAATTCCCAAAGGAAAACGTGTGGCGGGTATCCAACCAGCCAAAGTTGGCAGCGCCCCGCGCTTGAGCAGGCCGAATCGTAATCATGGGATACCTCTATGGTCGTGAAGAGAAAAGGTGAATTATGGGTCAACCCAGCTCACCAAGCACCCCAGACATGAACTGCTGGAACGCTTGATTGCTGCTGACCTTTTTATAATAGTTTGGATTCAAACAAATTGCAATAGGATAGTTTGACTTCAAGCTATTTGGCGATCGCCCTGGCCCATCGGCTCGCCTGCGGCCCCGATTGGCTCGTCAATCTAGTGGTTGAAACCGTTGAGAAACTCTTGTAACTGGCGAATCTGAAAGGTTGTCGTGAACTGCTCCACGCGATCGCAAAACGGCTCCAGGACTGGATCAGTCTCGCGCAGGGCGGTCAACTGGTGTTGGATTTCGAGTACGGCCCCCATATTGGCCCATTGCAATAGCTCCGCCAACACCGCAGGCGCTGGTGCCACGAGTTCCGCCGCCGCGATCGCCGCTTGAGAAGTGGCCCCAGGAAGCGCGATCGCCGAGCCATCGTACTCCCATTCCAGGTTTAGGTGCTCCTGCAACGTGGCCAGCAATTGCTTGTACTGGATCGGCTTCGAGAGAAATGCATTACACCCCACATTCAGGCTAAAAGCTTGGTCATGTTCAAACGCACTGGCCGAAGCCGCCACAATAATCAAATTGGCAAACTCCGGCGATCGCCGCAATTGCCGCGTGGCTTCAAAGCCATCCATCACCGGCATCACCAAATCCATAAACACCAGATCCGGTTGGAACTGGGCTGCCACCGTCAGACAATGTTGTCCATTTTCGGCTTCCGCTAACTCAAACCCCAAGGGAGCCAGGAGTTGCGCCAGCACCGCCCGATTTTCGGCCCGTTCATCCACCACCAAAATTTTGCGCCGTGCCCCCCGATACCCAACCACTTCTGGCACCTTAGCGCGATCGCCAGAGTTGAGCGCCAAACCCGTCTGCAATGGAATTTCAAACCAGAACGTACTCCCCTGACCGGGCACACTCCGAACGTGCAGCTCCCCGCCCATCATCGCCACCAGCTTGCGACTAATCGACAAGCCCAGCCCCGTCCCTTCCTGCATTCGTTGGCGATCGCCCACCTGCTGAAAGGGCAAAAAGATCGCCTCTAAATCCTCTGAGGCAATCCCAATCCCTGTATCTTCCACCTGAAAGCGCACCGTTACAGCACTCATTGCACCGGGAGGCGTGAACTCTAAACCGGGGGAAGACGGGAGTGATGGAGATGGCTCAACCAAACCCACTTTTAAGACAACGCCGCCCTGATCGGTAAATTTAATTGCATTACTCAGCAAATTAATCAAAACTTGCCGCAGTCGTTGTTCGTCACCTTGAACAATCTCAGGTAATTCAGATAAAGCTTCATACAAAAAGGAAATTGTTTTCTGTTGCGATCGCAGCTTAAATAAATTCACGATCGCATTTAAGAAACTAGGCAATTGAAACTCAACCAGATTAATTTCTAGTCGTCGAGCTTCAATCTTCGATAAATCCAGAATATCGTTGATTAACGTCAGCAAATGTTCACCGCATTGATAGATCGTATCAATCCCATGCGCTTGTTCTGCCGTCAGTTGCCGATTGCGTTTGAGAATCTGCGCGTAGCCCAAAATGCCATTCAACGGGGTACGAAGTTCGTGGCTCATATTCGCCAAAAATTCACTCTTCGCCCGATTAGCCACTTCAGCCGCTTCCTTCGCCTTTTGGAGTTCAACTTCGGCAGCTTTGCGATCGCTAATATCGTGGGCAATCCCCACACAATAAGCCATGTTACCAGCCGCATCTTTCACCACCGCCACATTCGAGGTATGCCACCGCCAACTTCCGTCTTTGTGCTGCACCCGATACTCCAACCCCGTCACCCGCTCTTGTCCTGTCAGCAACTTTTGAAACGCGGCTTGACAGGCAGGTAAATGCTCCGGATGCACCAGGGGGATAAATGGAGTATCCACAATTTCATCCACAGTGTGTCCCAAAATCGTCGTCCAATTGGGAGAAGCATAGGAAAAAGTCCCTGCGGGAGTCAGGATATAGATGATATCATTGGCATTTTCAACGATACTACGGAATTTTTCTTCACTCTCTTGCAGTGCTTTTTCTGCTTGTTTACGGATTGTAATATCTGTTGCAACCGACAGAATCTCTACCAAGTTTCCTGCCTCATCCCAAATGGGTTTATTCGCCCACGCTAGCCAAACTCGTTCACCATTCCAGCGAATGTTTTCGTTCTCATTCGCTAGATACTGTTGGGGATGAGACTGAATCTCTTGCATGAGTTGCTGCAAATCGCGTCCAGAGCTTTCTGTCTCCGGTACGATCGTGCCAACAACAGGTTTGCCAATTACCTCTGCTTCCGTATAGCCAAAGAACGTCTGACCATAGTCATTGAGAAAGCGAACAATACCATTTGCATCCCACCGCAGAATAACACTATTTGCAGTCTGAACTAAGTCACGATACTCTGCTTCACGAGTTTTTAGTGTCTCTTCTGCTTGTTTCCGTTCCAGTTCTGCCCCTGCCCGCGCAGCAAAAATCCGGAGAATCAATTCGCGATCGCTATTCAGTTGCATCGGCTCCGTATCCAGCACCACCAGATGGCCCAAAACCTCTCCCTGCTGGTTTTTCAAGGGAACACCCCAATAGCTTTCAATACCAAATTCGGCTAACCAGTCATCCTCTGGAAACAAGGCTTGCACATTCTGAGGAAAGTAACACGAAGCGCCAGCCAGCACTTTGCCACAGGGAGAACCCGCCAGTTCATAGGCAATCAGATCACCCCAGTCACCATCCACCCAGACGGCCAACGTCCGCGCCGCCTGTTTGGTGCTATCCACAAATTCCCCAACCATCGCATATTTCACCTTCAAGGCTTGAGCGAGATAACGCACACAAGCCCGGAAAAATTGCGCCCCCGTTTCTGAGGCCGTGCCCTCCACAATCAACCGCAAATCTTCTTTGCTTTGCCGCAATGCCACTTCCGCCTGACTCCGCTGTTGGGCTTCGATCGCCAAGGCCACTAAATCCGCCAGCGATCGCGCAAATCCCTGTTCTTCCAACGTCCACGCATAACAATCGTCAGTACGCTCCATACACAACACACCCACCGTTTCGCCCCCCAACCGAATCGGGGCATCCAGCATGGCCGTAATGCCTAAATCGCGCAAATAGCCCCGCCCAAATTCTGCCGTCCGCGGATCGGTGTAGGCATCTTGCGCCGCAATAATTTGGGCCACTTCAAGCGATTGAAAATAGTGGGGATACTCTTGGGCCGAGATTTCTAACCCACGGGAATGGGTATTGCTCGTCAGTTCATACAAGTCTTCGCAATAAATCGTGTTCTTCGTGGTGCCATACAGCCAGACGCTTGCCCGTTCCACTTCCAGGGTTTGGGCTGCAACAGTTGTAATTTCCTGGATGGCTTGTTGCCAGTCGCCCCGGCTCAAGGCCGGATTGCGGGTCAGTTCCACCAGGGCTGCATTTTGGCGGTTGAGTTGTCGTTTGCTTGTTTGGAGTGCGGTTTCCATCCGTTTGCGATCGGAGATATCGGTATTGACGTAGATCGCGCAGGGCACCCCGGCCAGTTCCAGTTTTTCTGCCGAGACTAAAACAGTTCCCAGTTCGCCCGTTTTGGTGCGATAGCTCATTTCTAAATTGCGGATGTAGCCTTGTTCCTGGAGCACTTGGGATAGGACGCTGGCATCTTCAGAGTTCATCCAAATATTCACGTCTGGGGCATTCCAACCCACAATTTCCTCGTGGGTATAGCCACTCAGTTGTAAAAAGCTGTCGTTCACAGCGAGAAAGCGCTTGGTTTGCAAATTCACGATCGCCAACGGATTGGGAGACAATTGAAACGCTTTGGAAAACCGTTCTTCAGACTGTTTCAACGCGGCGGTTCGCTCTTCCACCCGACTTTCGAGGCGTTCGTTGGTTTGCTCCAAGGAGGTAAACGCATGGCGCAATTCCACCGTCATTTGGTTGAACGCCTCAGTCAACAGGCGTAATTCCGTAAAGCGGGGAGCCTGGACATGTTGTTCGAGTTGGCCATTGGCGATCGCCTGGGCCGCAAAACTCAGTCGCCGGATGGGTTCCGTAATCCGCCGGGTAAGGTACAAAATCAGCGCGATCGCCCCGGCCAACACCGCCGCACTCAGCCACGCCGTCATGCGGGCATTCTCCCGCACCTGTTGCATAAAATCCGACGCGGGGGCCACCATCACCACTAACCAATCCAGCCCATAGCGCCCCGCAAAGGGAGTCACTTGCACTAAATACTGCCGCCCCGCATTTGTAAACACAAACCGTTGTTGCCGGGTAACATTCCCAATCTGGCCAACTTGCCCTTCGATCTGCGCTGTTGTAGTTCGCACCAAAGCATCGGGACTGTTTGCCGCAAATAAGCGGGTGGCCGTTGGGCTAAAGGGAATCTCCTCCGACGAGGACGCAATGAGCGCCCCCGATCGCTCCACAATAAACGTTTGCCCTGCGGCCCCAATCCGCAAGCGCCCCAAATAAGCACTCACTGAGGACAACAAACAATCAACCCCCAAAACCCCCTGCAAGCGCCCAGCCGAGTCGTATAGCGGCTGAGTTAAGGCAATTTTGGCACTCTGTTGAGCAAAGTCCGGATACACTGGACTCCAAACGGGTTGTTTTGCCGCGATCGCCGCTTGATACCAGGGTCGCCGCCGCGCATCAAAGGGAATTGTTTTCTCTTTCAGGGCCAGAAATTTGCCATTATTTGTGTCATAGCTGTAGTATTGCCGGTTGGTTTCCTGGCCGGCCCGCCCAATCCGCCAGCCCTTCCCCCGTTGCAGCCCAATCCCCGTAAAGTCGCCATCGGGCGTGCCGTAATACATCGCCGCGCCACAAACCTGGTCAAACAGCGATCGCCGCCGCCAGAAAAGCTGAGTCAACTGCTCTGGTTTTTGGTTGCTCAGGTTGCCCAGACGAATGGCATCCGCGTTCATCTGGTTAATCACTTTGGGATTTTCCAAAAACGTTTGCAACTGTTGCTGGACGCGATCGCTCGTGCGCTCTAGCAACTGCCAGGTAAAGTTTTCAACCGCAGTTTGGCCATTTTTGAACGAAAAATAGCCCACACTCACCACCGCCCCAATCAACGGCACCACCGAGGCCCCCACCAACACCCATTGCAAGGAAATTGGGCGAGAAACAGACCCAGCCTGGGACAAACGATGACGCACAACCATAGGAAGCCGTTGGAATAATAATGCTGTTTCCCATTATGGCGGCCAACCGCAATCAAGCAGGGGATTTGCCCACTCCCCAATCCTGGCAAATCGGCAGTCTTTCCCCTCCCACCAGACCAGGTTTGTACAATAGAGTGGTCGCCCATCGCGATCGCCCCCGTTCCGCCCTTCCCCCTAGTCTGCTTAACAAAACATGTCATTCAGCCCCAGCGGGGGCCGATTCAGCATACAATTCACAGACCCAGATCTTTTTACATTCTCTAACCAAACTGACATGGGTAGCCGTGAGCTAGGGCAGGTTTGATTGGCGTTTAGGGCTATGGGACAGTGCTGACCTAGTAACACGTCCTAACTCTCCACTAAAAGTCATCCTGAATCGTACCCGTATCGCCTTGTGAATAAGCGTCCTAGTGTGCCCATCAACCTGCAGCCCGCGTCTCACCCTGAGCGGGTTCTGCACAAGATGACTAACCGAATTCGGCAGTCCCTTGAGCTCCAAGCGATCTTAGAAGCCGCTGTCGAAGAATTGCAGGCTTTTCTCTGCACCGATCGCGTCAAAATCTACCAGTTTTATCCCGATGGCCACGGCGCAGTCATTGCCGAAGCCATCTACGAGCAGCGGCTGCCGTCGTTGCTTGGGCTCCATTTCCCGGCAGATGATATCCCCCCAGAAGCCCGTAACCTCTTCATCACCGCACGGCAACGGGTCATTGTTGACATGGCCGCCCAACAACGCTGGACGAACGCCTTAAATGATGCGGTCACCGGAGCGCAACTCCCCCAGGCGGATATTCGCTATCGCACAGTGGAACCCTGCCATTCAGAATATCTCCAGGCGATGGGCGTGCAATCCTCGTTGGTCATTCCCATCTTGCACCAAACCCAGTTGTGGGGGTTGTTGGTTTCGCACCATGCTGAACCCCATGACTTCACCTCGGAAGAACTGGATATTGCCCAGTTAGTGGTGGATCAACTGGAGATTGCGATCGCCCAATCCATCCTCCTCACCCAGGCCCAGCACAAAGCCCAACGGGAATGCGACCTCAACCAAATCACAACCTCCCTCCACAGTCTCACCACCGTAGACTTTCAAGCGGCCTTAGAAGCAACCGTCGTTTCCCTCAACTGCGACAGTGGGCGGCTCTTTCAACAGGGCCAAAGCAAAGACTTCAGCAAGCTGTATACCGTTGGGCAACAACCCACCAGCCCCACCTCCCTCCAATCCACGCGCCTGGAAGAGCACATCCTTTGGCGGGAGTATTTTTACACGCGGGCCAGCGAATACAGCCACCCCAATGTTTACGCCTTGCCCGATCTGTATCAAGAACCCCGGCTGCGAGTCTTGGCTGCGTGTTTCTTCGACACCCCCTTGCGCGGCCTGTTGGTGATTCCGCTCCAATATCGTCAGCAAGTCATGGGCTATCTCAGCCTCTTTCGCAATGAAATTAATGTCAAAACGACATGGGCTGGGCAGTTTGACCCGGACGTGCGGCAGGCCCAACCCCGAAATTCGTTTCTGGCGTGGATCGAGGAAAAACGCGGCCAAAGCACCCCTTGGCTGCCTGAAGAAATTGAGCTGGCCCAATCGTTGGCCCACCATTTTGCGATCGCCCTTTATCAACAGCAGCTTTACCAACAACTCCAGAGTGAAAATCGCCAACGCCGGGAAGTGGAAACGGCCCTCCGTCGCCAAGCAGAAGAAGATCGGTTGTTGGCCGCGATCTTGCAACGCATTCGGCAATCCCTCAGTCTGGAAACCGTCTTAGACACCACCGTTGCAGAAGTACGCCAATTCCTCCACACAGACCGGGTTTTGTTGTATCAATTTAACTCGAAGTGGAGCGGGGTGGTGGTGGCCGAGTCGGTTAGCCAGCACCGTCTTTCCATCTTGGGGCAAACCATTGATGATCCCTGTTTCCCCAACCAACAGTTATACAAAGCCTACAGCCAGGGCAGAATTAGCCAAATCAGCAATGTCTACCAGGAAGACCTGAAACCGTGTTATGCCCAATTGCTGACTGACCTGTCCGTGCAGGCCAATCTCGTGGTGCCCATTTTGCTGGGAGATACGCCCGAGCCCACCCAGGCCACCGCCGATCGCCCCAGGTCGCAGTTGGAGACCCCCCAATCGACCCACCTCTGGGGCTTACTCATTGCCCATCACTGTGTGTCGCCGCGCCAATGGCAAACCTGGGAAATTCGGTTTTTGCAACAATTATCGGTGCAAGTGGCGATCGCCTTGCAACAAGCAGAGCTTTACCAGCAATTGCAACGGCTTAATGTCACCCTGGAAGCCCAAGTCCAAGACCGCACGGCTGAATTGCAGCGATCGCTCAACTATGCTGACTTGATCCAACAAATCACCGTCAAAATCCGCGATAGCCTCGACGAGCATCAAATCTTGCAAACCGCTGTCGAAGCCTTAGCCAATGGCCTGCAAGTGGGCTGTTGTGATGCAGCGCTGTATGACTTGGAACAGCACACGTCCACCATTTGCCACGAGCATATCCGCATCCCCATTGCCGCAGCCCGGGGCCTCACCATCGCCATGGAGCAGCAACCCGAACTCTATGCCCAACTCCTGGCAGGGCAAGCGTTTCAGTTTTGTCGCAATCGCCAAACCAACCGCCCCAACGTCGTCATGCGTCCGTTGAATCAACGCTATGCGATCGCCTGTTGCGCCTTGCAAGATGACCAAAGCGTTTTGGGGGATTTGTGGTTGTTCAAACCCGCCCATGACTATTTTGATGAGATGGAATTGCGGGTGATCCACCAAGTCGCCAACCAGTGCGCGATCGCCATTCGCCAAGCGCGGCTTTACCAAACCGCCCAAACCCAGGTGGAAGAACTCGCCCGCCTCAACCATCTCAAAGATGACTTCCTCAGCACCGTTTCCCACGAACTGCGCACCCCCATGTCCAGTATCAAACTGGCCACCCAAATGCTCGAAGTGATTCTCAAAGAAACCGGCATTCTGGATGTAGACAGCAACAAAGCTACGCAATATTTCCAAATTCTCAATGCTGAATGCAAACGGGAAATCGGCCTGATTAACGACTTGCTCGATCTCACCCGCTTAGATGCAGGCACCGAGCCCCTCGCAGCTACCGCGATCGCCCTCCAAGTCTGGATTCCCCACATTGCCGAGTCCTTCCACGAACGCACCGCCAGCCAGGGGCAACAGTTTGAAATTGACATTCCGGCAGATTTTCCCGCCTTTTCTACCGATCTGGCCTACCTGGAACGGATGCTGACCGAATTGTTAAACAATGCTTGTAAATACACGCCCCCCGGCGGCACCATTCGCCTCACCACCACCCTCGTGGCCCACCCGCCCCCAGTAGCAGCAACACCACCCCTGGCTGCCAACCTCCTGGAGCGCCTCGACCAGGAAGACACAGCCCATTTCAATGATGTCATCGCCACCCTAGAAGCTGAGCACGCCCCGCTCCCAGCCGTTTGCGGCGTGCCCCCGTGGATCCACATTCAAATTACCAATACTGGGGTGGAAATTCCCTTAACGGAGCGCGATCGCATCTTTGAACGGTTCTATCGCATTCCCAACAGCGACCCCTGGAAGCACGGTGGCACGGGCTTGGGGTTAGCCCTTGTCAAACGGATGGCCACCTACTTGGGGGGTTCCATTCACGTTGATAGTAACCATCACGAAACCTGTTTCACCGTGACCCTGCCCAACTTGAGCGGGTGCCCCAGGGCGATCGCCCCCCCCGCTCCAACCCGCGATTAGCCCCCATTGGCAGGCAAAATCCTCCCGCCGCCAGCCACGCAGCCAAACCAATGGACCCGTTTTTCGCCCCCGTTGCCCCCCGACCTAAAAGGGCGAGCCAGTTGGGGGCTGAGAACATCCCAATTTTGCCAACTGCCCCTCAGGCTCCACCCCCTGCCTAAACCATGACAAAAGAAGCAGATTGAATACCTCTCTCTGAGAAAAATTGAGGATGAGGGCTAGAAGCAAGACGCACTCGTCCTCCAGACTGTACTCATCCTCGGTGCTGGTCGGTAACGCCAGGGTTATTCAGTTAGCAATCCCAAAATCGAACAAGGGGTTTGGTTGGCAAGTTGTTGAACCAATGTGTGATTGGCCGTGTGGCAACCGAGCAAAAGGACATCGGCTTGTGCTTCTATGGCAACTTGGCTCAAGGCAGAGGCAACGTTACCGATCCGTAAATGAGAGTTCAGCGGCCCCTGCCATTCACTTGCTAAGCTACGGGCTTGCCAGAGGATGCGATCGGCATCGGCAATGGTTTCCGTCTGAGTTGTTTCAGCGACATAAACAATGTGGACAAGGACAGGGTTTGGTTGTGCTAAGCGAGTTTGGTGAGCCATCCAAAAGGCCAGATCCAATGCCATTTGGCTGTGGACTGAGCCGTTATACCCCACGACAAAGCTAACTGTACGCTGGGCTGGATTGACAGCGGTGGCTTGAGGCGGTTTTGAGACCAGTACCATACTTCGAGCTAATCCCTCACAGCCTAATGCCATTTCCAGGCGCATAATCATGGGCTTAAGCGAGGATTGCGCTGCATTAGCAGCCGAACAAACCCCAGCTCCCTGCGGCTGAGGCGATGTATGAAACTTTGACCTAGACATACAACCTTCCTTGAGAATTTATCCCTGGATTACGAACAATCCACAACAATCAGGACAGGAATCTCAAGCGACGCAGCATTGATTCAATGCCGATAGCTCAATTTTCCCTCAATGCCGACGAGGTTAGCTGACGGGCTAGGGCTGAGAGATGCCCCTTTCCAATTACCCTCATTTGGGTATTAAGAAATCGGAAATACGCCCCTTATCTGGTTCCCCCGCTTGACCAACACAAAGGCGAGTCAATTAGGCTGATTTGTTCAACTCCTAAAGCTTAGATCTGGAAAAATGGAAGTGTCAAGCCACCAAAGTATATAGTCTTTAAGAACTTAGAGGTTGTCTCTCAAGCCAGTGTCTACAGATTTAGAACAGCACCCACACCGCGATCGGATAGCCAAGGTGTGGCGCAGGACGAATCATGCCTGAAGATTCTCGACGGTCGTACACAGGAGGGATTTCCTTTGCATACCCCGACCTCGTTAGAGACCAGGAATGTGGGGACTGGCCTAACCTGCATTCTTCAAAAGGATTAGACAAAAGGATTAGACAAACTCCTCGAAATCCTTAATCCATCAGTCATACCACCAGTTCAGGTTCTCCGGTTTTCACAAATCGGCGCGATCGAGAGCCAACGCGCCCAATGCCATTGCCATTGTTGGGCTTCGCATTGCGCGGATAACGATACACTAGGAAAGCGTTAGCGTTTGCAAGAGGTTACTGCATGGCATCCATCCGCGAGTTGCATCAACAACTCATTCAAAAAGAGCGATCGGCGGTTGAAATTGCTCAAGAAGCATTGGGGCGCATCCAACAGGTGGAACCCCAACTCCACAGCTTTTTACAAGTGACGGAAGCTTATGCCTTGCACCAGGCCCAACAGGTTGATGCCAAAATTGCCGCCGGGGAGGCGATCGCCCCCCTGGCTGGCATCCCCATTGGGATCAAAGACAACATTTGCACCAAGGGCATCACGACGACTTGTGCCTCCCGCATTTTGGAGAACTTTGTGCCCCCCTACGAAGCGACCGTGACCCAAAAGTTATTTGACGCTGGGGCCGTGATGGTCGGGAAGACCAACCTGGACGAGTTTGCGATGGGCGGTTCTACGGAAACATCGGCGTTCCAAAAAACCGCGAACCCCTGGAACCTGGAGTGTGTGCCCGGTGGCTCATCCGGGGGTTCAGCCGCCGCCGTCGCAGCAGAGGAATGCGCGATCGCCCTCGGTTCGGATACGGGCGGTTCCATTCGGCAACCCGCGTCCTTTTGCGGCATCGTTGGGCTGAAACCAACCTATGGCCTTGTCTCTCGGTATGGATTGGTAGCCTTTGCCTCGTCGCTAGATCAAATTGGCCCCTTTGCTCGATCTGTGGAAGATGCCGCTATTTTGCTAGGGGCGATCGCGGGCCACGACCCCCACGACTCCACCAGCCTCAAAGTCGAAATCCCCGACTATACCCAATACCTGCAACCCAGCCTCAAAGGCAAAACCATCGGAGTCATCACCGAAACCTTTGGCGAAGGACTTGATCCCGAAGTGGACAAAGCCGTCCAAGCCGCCATCCAACAACTGAAAGAACTTGGCGCAACCATCAAAGAAATCTCCTGTCCCCGGTTCCGCTACGGCATTGCCGCTTACTACATCATTGCGCCCTCCGAAGCCTCCGCCAACCTCGCCCGCTACGACGGGGTGAAATACGGTCGCCGCATTGAAGCCGCAGACAACCTCATGGAAATGTACACCCGCACCCGTGCCGAAGGCTTTGGGGCCGAGGTAAAACGGCGGATCATGATCGGCACCTATGCCCTGTCCGCAGGCTACTACGATGCCTACTACCTGAAAGCGCAGAAAGTCCGCACCCTGATCAAACAAGACTTTGAAGCGGCCTTCGCTGATGTAGATGTGTTGGTGTCGCCCACAGCCCCCACCCCCGCCTTCAAATCCGGCGATAAGTCTGCCGATCCACTCAGTATGTATCTGGTGGATTTGATGACGATTCCGGTAAACCTGGCCGGACTACCTGGCATCAGCGTGCCCTGTGGGTTCAGCAGCGACGGCTTGCCCATTGGGTTGCAAATCATCGGCAACGTTTTGCGGGAAGACCAGGTGTTGCAAGTCGCCTACGCTTACGAGCAAGCCACCCAGTGGCACCAGCAGTCGCCCCCGTTGCAATAGTGGTGATGGCTGACGACCACGACGACCTACGGCAATTTGCCCCTGCCACTGATCGCAACCGAGAAGCAATTCTAGCGGTGTTGCAATCCGTATTACCCCCAACGGGTACGGTGCTAGAAGTCTCTAGTGGTACCGGGGAACATGCAATTTACTTTGCGCCCCGGTTAGCGCCTCGGCAGTGGCTCCCCTCTGACCCCAACCCCGTCGCCCGTGCCAGTATCGCCGCATGGCAAACCCATGCCCCTGCGCCCAACCTGCACCCCCCGATCGCCCTGGATGCGACTGAACCTTGCTGGCTCGTGGAGCGATCGCCCCTCCCAGAATCCCTGACAAACTTGGATTTCGCCACCCATCCCATTCAGGCGATCGTCAACATCAATATGATCCACATTGCGCCCTGGGCAGCCTGTTTAGGGTTGCTAGCCGGAGCCAAGCGCATCTTACCGCCCGGTGGCATTTTGTATCTATACGGCCCTTACAAACGCAATGGCGAACACACCGCCCCCAGCAATGTCGCCTTTGACCAAAGCCTGCGATCGCAAAATCCCGACTGGGGCGTGCGAGATTTAGAAGCCGTGATCGCTGCTGCTCAAGCTCACAATTTGGAGTTTGTAGAGGCGATCGCCATGCCCGCCAACAACCTTTCTGTCATGTTCCACGCCTAAACCCGCCGCCATTGCGCCTCACCATCCACGGCCACACATCAATATTTGTTCAAACGTTAATACTTTAACCAATCCCCCGGAGGGCGCGATCGCTATAATTCTTTCGCAGCAGGCACTCAAGGAATCAGTACCGTAGAACTACGGAAAAACCAAAATTAAAAGAAACTGTGAATTTCGGTTTTTGCTCGTGTCAGCCCTATCATCCGAAAGGCATAGTAATGACAGGTTGATCGCACAGTGCATGTGTTCATGGGTTTAGCCTGACTGCAAGCCCCAAAGATTGATCTACTGGCGTGCATTTCGCTATCAACACAGACGTTTTGGACTAACCAGAGGCATTTACCCAACAGTAAAGCGCTTTGGGCTACATCGCTGTCTTCCTAGCCTCTCTCATTGTGATTGGTTGATGCTCGCGATCGCTCAAAAGCTTTTTTTGCTTATGTCGCAACACTTGTTGCCCATCTACTGCTGCATCTTGCGCTGATGCATTGGCCCAATCCACACCATTCGGACGCGATCGAGCCCTGAGATTTGGCCAGTGGCCCGCGATCGCGCATTGCTCTTTCTACCCATCCATACCCGGAAACTGCACCCATGCCCGTCAACTTCACTGGCTCCTACACTCAAAACTTCGATACCCTCGCCACTACTGGTACCACGAACGCGACCTTGCCATCTGACTGGGTGATCACCGAAACGGGTGGTGGTGCGCAGGATAATGAACAGTACGCTGCGGATAACGGCACATCATCTACAGGCGATACCTACAGCTACGGCTCTACAGGCAGTACAGACCGCGCCCTTGGTGGACTCCAGTCGGGAACCTTAATCCCGACTTGGGGAGTAAGCTTCACCAACACCACTGGCAACCCCATTACCAGACTAACCGTGAGCTACACCGGCGAACAGTGGCGCTTGGGCACTGCCGGACGCACCGATCAGCTTGATTTTCAATACAGCCTGGATGCCACATCCCTGGTCACTGGTACGTGGACGGATGTGAATACGCTCGATTTTGTGACCCCAGTGACCAGTACCACTGGTGCCAAAGATGGTAATGCCGCTGCCAACCGCACGGCGATTTCCACCACCCTCACCGGGCTGAATATTCCCAACGGGGCAACGTTTTGGTTCCGCTGGCAGGATTTGAATGCGAGTGGTGCGGATGATGGGCTGGCGATCGATGATTTTTCGCTTTCTTCGCCTTCCTTCACCATTTCCAGTCTGTCGTTGATTGGCTCAGGCACCTTGGCGGATACTGCCGTAGCGGGTGTGTTTGGGGATATCTCCGGGATTGCCTACAACGAAGCCAGCAATACCTATCAAGTCGTGTCGGATGCCACCAACCGGGTATTCACGGTGCAACTGGCGATCGACTCTGTGGGCGGCAGCGTCACCCCGGCACATTTGAATGGTACCGAAACCTCGACCGTGCTGGGGATTACGGGTGGGTTCAATGCGCCCGACCTGGAAGGCATTACCCGCGATCGCAGTGGCAATGTCTTTGTCTCCTCAGAAGGAGCCTACGCCGGCGGTTCCATTATTCAACCCGACAACTACACAATTACTGAAAATCCTTTCATCAAACGCTTTAACGCCAGTGGCACCGAACTGCTGACCTTAACCCTGCCCTCGCGCTACACCACCTCCAGCACCACGGTCGGGCCACGCAACAACCTGGCGCTAGAAAGCCTCACCCTCACCCCCAACGACAGTTACCTGTTCACGGCGGTGGAAGCGCCCTTGAAGCAAGATCAGAGCTTGACGGCGTTACAAGCAAATGCCGCACCGCTGAATCGGATTCTCCGTTTTGATTTGTCTGGCGGGATCGTCGCCAATCCGCCCAGCCAGGAGTTTCTCTATGTGGCCGATGCGGGCTATGGCTTGAGCGAATTACTCGCGATCGACAACAGCGGGCAACGGTTGTTGGCGATCGAACGAGCGGCTAACACCAGCGGCACGGTTACCGGGGTCAAGGTCTATGAAATTAGCCTGACGGGCGCGACCGACATCAGTGGAACGGCGGCGTTAGGGGGCAGCACCAGCGGCATCACCACGGCCACGAAGAATGTTCTTGCCGATTTTTCCACACCGGCCCTATCGAGCCTGCTGGCCAACTACGAGGGCGTGACCTTTGGGCCGCTGTTGCCCGATGGGCGGCGATCGCTGGTCTTGGTCAGCGATAACAATGGAGCGGGCGCTCGGTTTACCACCTTTGCCCTCAACGAAGCCCCCACCCTCGTCACCATTGCCGCCACCGATGCCAGCGCCGCCGAAGCTGGACAAAATCCTGGCACCTTCCGCATCAGCCGCACCGGAGGCACCACCAACTCGCTCACGGTCAACTACGCGATCGCTACCGGCACCGGACAAGCCACCAGCGCCGATTACACCCCCACCCTCACGGGCAGCGTCGTGATTCCCATTGGTCAAAGCTTTGTGGATATCACCATTACCCCCGCCGATGACGCGATCGTCGAGACAGGCGGCGAAACCGTCACCCTCAACTTAATTGACACTGCTATCTACGATTTAGGCACTACCACCAGTGCCACCGTTACCATTGCCGATAATGATGTGGCGGTTCCCAGTCTGTTGAATGGGCCGAATGGGTCACCCGATGCCATTGGAGCCACCAATACCAATGACGACTTCACCAACCAGTCGTCGAATGTGCCCGTCAATTTAACACCGGGTTTCTTCTTTGACCCCAATGCGGTCACGTTTACCAATACCGTCCGCAATACCGGGAGCCAAACCGCTGACATTGCACTGCTGCCCACCCTCCCCGCCAACGTCTCCGATCTCCCCGTAGGCACCATCGTGGCGATCGCGGCGAATAATGGAGCCACCACGGCCACCTACACCTACACAGGCAGCCAATTTACCTTTACGAATGGAACGGGCATTGTCGGCGGGAACCCCGTCAGCCCCACCAATCCCGTGCGGATCGATAGCATCGTGCCCAATGGCACCGCTAACTACACCGTCACCGTTGATCTACCCCCCGGTACACCGCTCTCCACCGATGCCAATATCCAACGGGGGTTCCCCGTCGCCATCACCGCCTTCATCGACAGTAACGGCAATGGCCTAGCTGACGATGCCGCCGCAAATCGCACCATCAACCGCGTTTACACGGGCTTTTTGCAACTGGTTACCCAAACCCGGATCATTCAGGGCACTGGCCCAGCGGTGCAAGGCGCGGACGGCACCCTCAGCACCACGCCCAAAACTCCGGCACCGGGTAACATCATTGAATCCGTTACCGAGTACCGCAACATTTCCGAAGGGCAACCCACCGGAGGCAGCGGCAATGTGATTTTGACCGCCAGCAATGTCGTGATTACCCAGGATGGCACCCAGACCTTCCAGAACTGGGCACGGGATAATACGTTTGATGGCATCCTCGACACCAGTCACCTGGCTGGCTCGGCACAAGGGGCGAGCGGTACGCTGTCCTTTTTCAGCGGCAATCCGGCGACAACCCCTGCCACCAATGCCACCAGTGGCACCACCCCAGCCACCGATGTCACCAAGTATGTGAACACCCTGAATACCCCTGTGGCACCGGGCGCGTCGGGTACCTTCAGTTTCCAGCGCAGTGTGAATGTCACGGCAGCGGGAACAAATCTGGACAACATCGCCACGGCAACCTATGAAAATCCCAACAATCCCAATGTGCCGATCAATGGCACGGCGAATTCAGGGGCAGTGGCGATCGCGGAAGTGGCGGGCATTTCCGTGGTCGCGGGAACGGTAGTCGATGACAATGGCGGCACCTTGCAAGCGGGGGATCTGGTCTATGTCCCCTTCACAATCACCAACATTGGTAACGATCCGACCCGCTTTCAACTGCCGACCCAGGCGGGCATCACGGGCCCTGGCACCCCAGGCACCCTGCAATACAGTACGGATGGCGGCAACACCTGGACAGACATTCCCGCTGGGGGCTTCACGACGACCTCCACGCCAGTGAACGGTACCGTCCGAGTGCGGGTTCCCGTCACTATCAACGCCGGAGCGACGCCGGGGCAAACCATCCGCGTCACCCTTGGGGAAACGAATCCGCCAGAAACCAATACCAATGCACCACGGGCTGGATCGATCAATGATGCCCGAGATGTGTACACCGTAGACACGCTCAATGGTCAGCCGGGGGAAACAACGGGAGATCCCGTCAACGGCGTGGTGGAAGGCAGTGCTGCCACTACGATGACCCTCAGTCCGAAGTACTATGCTTTAGCCCATCTCGCCCTGACGCGCACGGCGTATAGCGATAACAACACGCCCACCAATATCACCGATGACACGATCACCTATGCGCTCAGTCTAGGGGTGCGATCGACCGATGTGACCGGGCAAAGTATTACCCCTTCAGCGTTAGCGGGAATTCCCATCCCCGGTCTATCTGGACAAAACATCTTGGTGTCCGATGCGATTCCCTTGGGCACTGAACTGGCGATCGCCCCCACTGCCCCAACGGGTTGGACGGTCGTCTACTCCACTACGCCCATCGGTACGCCCGCCAATGCCGCCACCTGGACAGCCACCCCACAGCCCTTGTCCCAAGTAACGCGAGTGGGCTTTGTCAAACCGACGATTGATGGTAATCCCAGTACCTACCTGCCTGCCGCCGATGCCCAAGTAACCCAGTTTTCCCTGCAACTCAAAGTCCAAGCGGGACAGACCGCCCCCTTGGCGATCGCGAATCTGGCGCAGGTGTTTGGCAAAACCCCCGAAACCAATGCCCCCGTCTTCGAGGAATCGGGCGACTCCAACCCCAGCAACTTTGATGGGCCACCAGGGAACATGACCCCGCCCGTAGACACCGATACCAACGGGGATGGCGTGCCCAATCGACTACCCACCATCGTCAGCGATGGTTATGTGAATGATCAGGCCGACCTCGCCCAGATCGGGACAGACACTAATGGCACCAACACTGGCGGGGGCGCTGGTGGCGAAGCCAATGTCTTGGCGATCGCCCTGATCACCCAACCGGATTTGAGTTCTGGGATTAGCACACCCGGCCCCCTCGCCGTTGGGATTCCGTTTAACTACACCCTGGATGTGCAAAACAACGGGAATGCCGCCGCCAACGGGATTGTGCTCACCTTCACCCTACCCAACACGGTGACGTATAACTCGGCAACTATTTTGGGCGGTGGCTTTGGCACCCCCACCCTCTCTGGTAATACCCTCACCTTCACGGGCGGCAGCATTGCAGCAGGGAATTTTGCCCAAATTCAGGTCAACGTCACCCCCACCCAAGCGGGTACGCTGGGCAGCACCACCCTGGTCGCCGATCCCACCAACACCATCGCCGAAACCAACGAACAGAATAACGCTGTGACCACGGGCACATTTACGGTGAACCCAGCCCCTGGCGTGGTGATCACCCAGTCCGGCGGCACCACAACCGTCACCGAAGGCGGCGCAACGGATACTTACACGGTGGTGCTGAATTCCCAACCCACGGCGAACGTCACGATCGCCCTGACTTCCAATAACCAACTCACCACCAATCCAAGCCAACTTGTCTTCACGCCCCAAAACTGGAACATTGCCCAATCTGTCATTGTGACAGCGGTTAACGATGCGATCGCCGAAGGCAACCACACAAGCACCATCACCCACACCACCGCCAGCACCGATAGTTTTTACAACAACCTCAGTGCCGGAACAGTGATCGCCAGCATCACCGACAACGACACCGCCGGAGTCACGATCGCCCAGTCCGGTGGCACCACAGTCGTCACCGAAGGCGGCGCAACGGATACCTACACAGTGGTACTGAATTCCCAACCCACGGCGAACGTCACCATTAACCTGAACCCCAATGGTCAACTCACCACCGATGTCACCCAACTTGTCTTCACGCCCCAAAACTGGAACATTGCCCAATCTGTCACGGTGACAGCGGTTAACGATACAACCACCGAGGGCAATCACACAGGCACCATCACCCACACCACCACCAGCACTGATACGGCCTACAACAACCTCAGTCTGGGTTCAGTGACCGCCAACATCACCGACAACGACAACCCACCCACAAACATCACCCTCAGCAATGCCGCGCTAAATGAAAACGTCGCTGCAAACACCATTGTCGGGACTTTGGGCACCGTCGATCCCGATGGCGGCAGCTTCAGCTACAGCCTGGTCAGCGGCACGGGCGATACCGATAACGGCGCATTCCAAATCAACGGGACAAATCTAGAAATCCGCAACTCACCGAACTTTGAAGCGCAGAGCAGCTATAGCGTCCTGGTGCGAACCACTGACAACAGCGGCCTCACCTTTGATAAGCCATTCACCATCACCATCAACGACCAGAACGATGCCCCCACGTTAATCGACACCGTCGTGAATCTCAATGCCATCCGTCCCAATGCGGGTAGCCCCTCCGGTGCCGTCGGAACCCTCGTCTCCCAGTTGGTGGGTTCCAGCACCAGTGCGACGGGTCAAAAGAACATCACTGATCAGGATGCGGGGGCAAAGTTAGGGATTGCCGTCACCGCAGCGAATACAACCAACGGCACTTGGTTTTTCAGCACGGACAATGGCACCAATTGGAATCCGCTAGGGGCAGTTGCCGATGCCAATGCTCGCCTGCTCGCAGCGGATGCAAATACCCGGCTCTACTTCCAGGCTAGTCCCACCTTCACTGGCCAAATTGCTGATGCGATCGCCTTCCGCGCGTGGGATCAAACCAGTGGCAGCAATGGGGCTACAGCCAGCACAACAATCACCGGGGGAGCATCGGCGTTCAGTAGCGCGATCGAGACGGCCAGTATTGCTGTCGCCCAACCCCAAGGATCGGACTTTAATGGTGATGGCAAAACAGACCTGGTCTGGCGCAACCGTGCCGCCGGGGCCAATGGGGTTTGGATGATGGATGGCACCAAATTTGTCAGCGCCATAGCCTTGGATGCCGTCGCCGCAGATTGGGATATCGTGGGCATGGCTGACTTTAGCAAGGATGGCCAAACCGATATCCTTTGGCGCAACAATGTCAACGGGGCCTTAGGCTATTGGGTGATGGATGGCACCACCTACCGCAGCAGTGTCTCGCTCACCGCAGTTTCTACAAACTGGGAAGTGCTCGGCGTTGGTGATTTTAGCAGTGACGGTAGCCCAGATCTTTACTGGCGCGATCGCAACACTGGCAATACTGGCTTCTGGATTATGGATGGCAACTCCGTTCGCACAGTCGTTTCGAGCAAGCTCATTGATACGAACTGGGTCGTTGGTGGCGTCGGCGACTTTAACAACGACGGGATGGATGATCTGCTTTGGAATCATCGGCCTTCTGGCAGCACAGGCATCTGGTTAATGCAAGACACGAGTATCAGTCAAGTTGTGTCTTTAGACCAGATTGAGCCCTCCTGGTACATTGCCAGCGTGGGAGATTTCAACCAGGATAGTCGCGCTGATATTGTTTGGCGCAATAGCACGACAGGCCAGGCAGGCGTGTGGTTTATGAATGGCACGAACCGGATTGGGGTCGAAAGCATCACGCCCACCATTGCGGCCAACAGCGGTTGGGATATTGTCTAGTCCCAAAGTTTCGCCCCTGCTAGCGCCAGTGGGCGATCGCCTCCGTTGACTTCACAATGTGCATTCCCGCTGCGGCAAACCGTTGATAGGCAGCGTCAGCAGCCTCCGTGAAATCGACCACGCCGGGAACCACCACCGGCGACGTGCAATCATCCAACAGATAAACTTTGTGGGCGATCGCGGGGTCGATCGCCTGTATTTCAGTTAACAGATCGGCCACCGTCCACGCGACGCAATGGCTTTTGGCTTGCCCAGCAACAATCACAACATCGAACTCTAATAAGCGTTTGATCAGCGAAGAATTCTTGTGAGCGATCGCCTGCCCCGTGCTATCCGTTGCCACCTCTGGTCGTAAGACCGAATAGTTCTCTGTCAAGGGATTGTTACCTTTGAGTTCAAACTGGGTCTGGCTACTCCGCGCCACGCAATGAAAGAAACACGCCTCTTCCACCGCTGACACCAGCGCATGACCAATGCCCCCCAACATCGAGTGATAGGGCCAAATCGTCAGCGGATACTTGCCGGCCTGGGTGAGTTGGCGCGTGTAGTGCAGGGCATGGGCCTGCAACTGGTTATAGTTACCCCCGGTCAAGCTGGCCGCGATCGCCGGATTCACCCGCCACTCGCCCGCTTCCACCTCGGCCAACGAAATCATCGTCACTGCCGGAGTGGGATGCTCCCCCGCCCCATTCACCCAAAAAATCGGATGAAAAATTTGCATCGCCGTGTGGGTATCCAACGTCGGGATGATGGTCGTGATCTGCCCCAAATTGCGATAGATAAACTCACACAAGCGACGATTGTCATCCACTGCACCGCGACCAGAGCGCCCACCGACAAACAGTTCAAACCCTGGAATACAAAACGTATTCTGCACATCGATCGCCAACAAACAAACCCGTCGTTCATCCTGGGCTGCGGGTTGAATCCCGTGGTGCTGGGCCCAGGCAACTGCGGCGACAGCCCGTTCTTGATAAGGCACACGCCAGACTTCCCCCACCGTCAGAGGATCAAAGTGAGGCGGAATCAGGTGTTGAGTTTGAGACCCCATTTTGCGACTCCTATTTGCAACTCCTACAGCATCAACATCGACCCAAACCCGCGCGATCGCCCCCGTGCACACCCACCCTTGCAGTGTAATCAATTTTGGTAAAAACAACCATAATCCTCAAAATCACGCCAACGCGCCACAGCAAACAACGCGCAAAAAATCGCAATTCGTAACATTTCTTACTGAAAATTTGCGATCGCAATCCTAAGGAAAAACACTGAAAAAAGCAGGAAATTCACGTTCAAATCAACGTCACAGCAAGCGCAACCTCTGCTATAGTTATTAATAATTATTAAGGTAAGTAACGAAACCGTTTCAGAGGCGCAGGAACCGTGACTGGATTTATCAGAGGTTTATTTGGCTCTAAAGAGCAAAAACAAGCAGACGACACTGAAGCCCAAGCTCCAGCCCCCAAAGACGCGTATTATCTAGACTATGACGACGCAACCACAATGGGCAACACCGAGTATATGCGGTCTGCCAAGCGAGTCAAGCGCACCTTCCCAAAAACCTTGAGCGGTCAAGCCGCCGCCTGGGATCGGGAAATCTCAGCAATGGAAATGCGCGACAGCAAACTGGGGCCAAAACCATCGATCGGGTCAACTGTTGGCGCTGAACTCACCGTCGAAACCAATGGTAGCAAGCCGACTGTGCCGACAGAGGTTGAAGTTGCAGCACGGCGCAAAACTGACACAAACTTAGACATGTTCCGGAATATGGCAAAGGAAATCCGCAAGTAGTCTAAGCCGAGTCATTTTCATCTTTCTCTCTTTGTTTTTTCTTGGTTGTGGTTATGGGTTAATGGGGTTGCTGGTCATGCGCCCCATTTTTTTATGGCATTTTGTTTGCGTGAGTCCTTTGGCATTGTTTTAGGGCTATTGCTTTAGGGCTATTGCTTCTCGCAATTTAGTGCACCCGACACCTTCCCCTGTTTCCCCATTCAAGTTCATGGGCTTGATTTATGGGTTTCAATTCATGGGCTTAAGTTTATGGGCTTAAGCTAATGGGCATGGCTCGTGTAGGCTCCAGCTTCCGGATGAAAGGGCTGGACAGATTCGGTCACGGTCAGCCCACGATGATGCAGCAAATTTTGAAGCACTGGATCTGGCGACAACCGGAGATAGGTTGCTGTAATTTCCAACGGAACGTGCCGATTGCCCAGATGATAGGCCGCTTGCAGCAATGCCAACGGCGAATCAGCAGTCACAGTAAGGACGGGTTCTGGTTTAGCTGCCACCTGCACCAACAGGCCCTCCTCCGATCGCAAAAGATCTCCATCTTGCAGAACCGTACCTCTGGGAAGCTGGAGCATCACGGGTTGTTCGTCTGCGGTCAAAAAGCGATGGCGCGATCGCGTGCGCTCCTCAGCGGATAGCGGTAGCGTTGCCACGATCGTCGTTGCCGCCGATGACAACGGGAGGCGTTGGGTCAAAATCAACATGAAACAGCCGCCAGGACAAAACAACACTCGCAATCATAGTAAAGCGTCCCAGCCCACTTGTGCACAATCCCGGCTCCGGCCCGCCGACCTGACGCAAACAGCCCATCGTCCCCCCGTTTCACCCTAGGGCTCAGCGCCACCCCGAACGCGCTAAGTTTATAGATTCGTTACAAGTCTCTAAAAAATTGCATTTTCATGGCTGTTACACCGTATTCAGGCTGTAGTGTTAATGACATGATTTTCAAACTTTGGCGATATGGACACAACGCGCTTTGAGCAATCAGTAATCTTGCGGCGATCGCCCAAATGGTCACGAGCCGTCGTTTGGAGCCTGGTCGGTGTCACCTCCTTCTCCTTGCTTTGGGCCCACTTTGCCCGCATTGAAGAAGCCGTCTCCGCCACTGGCCAGCTTGAGCCCCAAGGCGCGGTGCGCGATTTGCGCGTCCCCATCAACGGTGTCGTGCGCCAAGTCCACGTTGAAGACGGGGCAGCCGTCAAAAAAGACCAATTGTTGCTCACCCTCGACAAAGACACCGCCGAGACGCAACTGGAATCGTTTAAAAAAATTCGGCAAGCCCTGGTTGTCGAAACCCTGTTCTATCGCAGTGAAATGGGCGCACCCGTCTCCGCCGACCTTGACCCTGGAGTGGCTTACAAAATTCCGCCAGAGATGTTGGCCCTGACCAAAAGCCGCAATACCTTGGCCGCTGAAAATGCCTTGTATCGGGTGCAGTTGACTGGTTCCAGCGCCGGGGTTACCCTCTCGCCAGAACAACAACTCCGCTTACAGTCCAATTTGGCAGAGGCCCGATCGCGCCAACAGTCCGATCAGTTAGAAACCGAGAAGCTAAAACGGCAACTGGCCCAATCGGTTGTGCAACTGCAAACCGCACGGGAAATTTTCAAAATTAATCAAGGGATCTTTAACGACTTAGCCACCGTCGCCAAGGAAGGGGGAGTACCCCGAATTCAATATTTGCGCCAAGAACAGGAAGTGAAAAATAGTGAAGCGCGGGTTGAACAATTGCAGGAAGAAGTCGGACGGTTGAACGTCGCGATCGCCCAGTCGCAGCAAAAAGTCCAAAATACGGTCGCGTTATCCCAGGCTGATTTACTCACCAAAATTGCCACCAACGATAAGGCGATCGCCGAAATTGACAGTCAACTCAACAAGGCGATCGTCGAGAATGAAAAGAAAATTGCGGAGCTGAACAGCCAAATCAAACAAACGGAGCAAACGTTGAAATATCAGGTCGTCAAAGCCCCCGTAGACGGTACTGTGTTTGACCTCAAAGCCACAGGCCCTGGCTATGTTGCCACGACGAACGAACCTGTGCTGAAGATAGTCCCCAAAGACAACTTGACTGTTGAAGTTTATGTGCCGAATAAAGATATTGGCTTTATCAAACCCAACTTACCAGTCGATGTCCGCGTTGACTCCTTTCCGTTTAGCGAATTTGGTGATTTGAAAGGTGAAGTTGTGTCCATTGGTTCTGATGCCTTACCACCCACCCAGGTCAGACCATTCTATAGTTTTCCAGTCAAAATTCGGTTAGATTCACAAACGCTGAAGTCTAGTGATCGGGATCTACGGTTGCAGTCTGGGATGTCTGTGAGTACGAATATCATCATTCGCGATCGCTCAGTCTTGAGCATCTTCACTGAAGGTTTCTCCCAAAAGATCGACTCATTCAAATCAGTACGCTAGAGCCTTCTTGTTGCCCAATTGAATCGGCTGCTTTAGTCAGTCAATCTAGTTGGCTTTACCAAGTCAGACGAGGCTTCAGGAAGACTACCAATCGTTGCTTACGTGCAGTTGCTTAAGTGCAGTTGCTTAGGCAAAGTTATGTAGGCGTAACTGGCCTAGTCTGTGCCCGGATCAAACTGGGCAACAAATACTGACTGAGCGTCAAAGCATCGACCCCCATTTCTGTCCGGTCTTGGGCTGCGAGAATGCCAGCTTGCGCGTGCCACCACGCCCCCGCCTGCACCACATCCAGCAACGAAGCCGTTGGCGCGGCCTTCCAGGCTTGGGCCACCAGCCCACCCAGAACCCCGGTCAGCACATCGCCACTGCCGCCCCGCGCCAATGCCGGAGTACTTTCAGGGTTCAGCCAAGTCCTGGCCCCATCGGAAATGGCAACCCTGGCCCCTTTCAAAAGCACGATCGCCCCTGCAATGGTAGCCGCCTGTTGCACTGCTGTGACCCGACAGGCCGCAGCCTCCAAGGCCGGAAACAACCGCTTGAACTCACCTGGGTGGGGAGTCAAAATTGTCGGCACCGGGCGATCGCCCAAGGCACAAACTCCCTGTTGCGCCGCCAGAATATTCAGCCCATCCGCATCCAACACCACTGGCACAGACCCATCCAACACCGCCCGCACCACTGTTTGAGGTTCGGGGCTGAGGCCAGGGCCACAGGCGATCGCGGTATAGCGGTCTAACGCTAAGCTCTCTGGCAACTGCGAAATCGCCCCCGTCGCTGTCTCCGGACAGCCCACCACCAAGGCTTCTGGCAGTTGACTGGTCAATAGGGGCTTCAGAGACTCTGGCACGGCGATCGTCACCATGCCAACGCCACTGGCCCGTGCCCCCAGAGCCGTCAACACGGCTGCCCCACTGTATTGGCGGGAACCCGCAATCACCAATAAGTGCCCCTGGGTGTATTTGTGGGCTGTGGGCGATCGCCGCAGCGGTAAATGGGCGATCGCCGTTGCCGGAGTGCTGCGCCGAAGAACCGGAGTTTCCCCCACAACAGCCTGAATATCGGCAAGGGGCAAATCAAAATCGATGAGTTCCGCGTGGCCCGTCCAAGCCAACGCCCCATCCTGCAACAAGCCTTGTTTCCACAGCCCCAAACACAGGGTGTGCGTCGCCCGCATTGCCGTACCCAACACGGTTCCGGTATCAGTATGCAAACCAGAAGGCAAGTCAATACTCACGACTGGAATCGACCCTTGGTTGATCTCGTCAATAGCCACCGCCACGTCGCCAGTCAGCGATCGCGCCAGCCCAAACCCAAACAACCCATCAATCAACACATCACAATCAGCCAGGGCCTCCCACCCCACCCTCGGAATGCCCAAACTGGAGCAATATTGGGCATGGGCCTCCGTTAATTCCTTCATCCGGGCGAAGGGCTGAAAGCATTTGACCCGATAGCCCCGACTATGCAACTCCCTGGCCACCACCAGCGCATCCCCGCCATTGTGGCCAGGGCCAACCAGCACCCCCACCCGCAACCCCGCCCCCAAGGGATACAACTCCATGACCCGGTGGGCGATCAACCCGGCCACTTTTTCCATCAACGCGGCAACTGGCATCCCCGCAGCAAACACCCGTTCTTCGATTTGGCGCATCTGCTCGGCAGTCACAACCACCGAAGCAACAAAGTGTTGGCGAGAACTCGTAACGCTCATGGCAAACAAGCTGAATCAAAACGGCTAACGCGCGTAATACACTCGGGCATCCATCCCACCCGATCGCAAATAGCGACTAACACTTTCGGCTTCCCCTTCATTCAAAATTGGGCCAACCGCAATGTGAGGCCCCAGGGGTGCTCGTTTCGCCTGGATCGATTCTGGCTTAACGCCCATGCCCACCATCTTATTCGCAATGGTGTTAAACTCTTCCGGTCGCGTTGGCACCACCACTTGAAAATGTGGCCCCTGATAGGCAGAGGCAGTCAACGGGGGATTCATGCCAGCGCCAAAAGTCGGTGCGTTGCCGCTATCATTGCTCAAAACTTGGGCCGAGATCCCTTGTTGCGCCAACCCTTGGACTTGTTGCAGCGCTTCTCCCTGAGAGGCATATTCGCCCACATAGATCACGGGACTTCCTTGCATAGACTGAATCGAGGCCGTTGGCACGGTTTGCTGAATCTGTTGCAACAAATAGGGACTGGCACCATTCACCACGACCCGGTAGAGCGGGGCCTGAAATGAGGGCGAATAGGGCGCAGGGGCGATCGCCGGGGGCGGCATCACGCCGGGGAAGCTAGTCCCCGTCAACCCCGCATCCACTGGCGGAATTTGCATATTCACTGCCGGAAACGAAGCGGCCCCTTGGGGCGGTGGCACCGGGGCCAAACTGGGCAACTCATCCCCACCAATTCCTGGCGGCGGCGGGAGAGCTTGTTGCGCCCCCACTCCTGGCACGACCATCACTGGAGCCGCGATCGCCATCCCCAGCGTCAACCACATGCGAAATCCCAACCGTTGAGCGATGAACTTGTTATCAGCAGCAACCATGCGGCAAACCCCACAGCATCGAGTCTTCTGGAGAGCCATGTTACACGCAGAATTTAAGGATGACGCAGTTTTCTCGTCAGTGCCAACGGGGGAGCGATCGCCGCAGACAATCCTGTCTAATACGAACCAAATCGCCACCCCAGCGCCACTAACCAAAAGTTTCAACCCCACCAATCCCCCAGGCCCAAAGCCATTGAGCGATCGCCCCTTCCTTCCCACCTGGAAAAATTGCTTCCGGGCATCAAGCGCACCAACCAGCAATTGAGTAAGTCTGGCAATTCCCAAGCTAAGCTAAGTTAGTCAATCAACGTTTTTCTAATAGTTACCTCATTCATTGATTCATTGCTTCTATTACTGATTTCACTAGCTTCTAATCTCATCATCTCCAGCCTTTAAACTCACCACGAACCGGAAGCAACCATGTTAAAACAATCTATTCGCCAACTCCGCGATCGCCTCCTTCCCCTATTGCTCAGCCCAATCCTCATCTGCACGCAGGCACGCAGCCTCAACGCCCAAGCAACCCCACCCGATCCCCAACGCTTTAAGCAAGCAATTGAAAAGTTTGTGCAATGGGATCGAAAACATGGCCCCCCGCAAAACGCCATTCTGTTTGTGGGTAGTTCCAGCATTACACTCTGGAATACAGCCCACTTCTTTCCAACCTTAGCAGTGGTCAATCGGGGCTTTGGGGGATCTCATATTACCGATGTCAATTACTACTACAAGCAGGTTGTAAAACCCTATAATCCCCAAAAAATTGTGTTCTATGCTGGGGAAAATGATGTTGCTTCTGGGCGATCGAGCGAAGAAGTGCTCCAAGATTTTCAATTATTTATTACGAATGTCGAGCAAGATTTTCCCGGCATACCTGTTTTTTATTTAGCCATTAAACCTAGTCCGCTACGGTGGAATTTATGGTCAAAGTTAGATCAAACTAACATATTAATTAAGCACTGGATTGAAACCAAACCTAATTTACATTACGTTGATACTGCTTCCGTATTCCTCAACGGTTCCGAGCAACCTAGGGCTATTTTTTTCCAAAAAGATGGTTTGCATTTAAGCGAGCAAGGCTATGCAATCTGGCAAAAAGTGCTACTTCCTTATCTCACAAAAGAATAACAAATTTCCCCATCCTACTGACTCCAAGTTTTTGCGATCGCTGGAGTTAATGACGGTGCTAGACTCAGGCGATCGCCGCTAGCGAAGACACACACATCGAGTCAACGGAACCGAAATTCGGTATGGTACTGGCAGCAGTGAACAAAGGTTCGATATGAGAGTTGGATTTATCGGAACAGGCTTGATGGGGTTGCCGATGGCGCACCGAATTTTGGCCGCAATGTTCTCGCTGACTGCGTACAATCGCACCCCGACCAAGTTGGAAACCCTCCGGGCTGCCGGAGCCGCGATCGCCCCTACCCCCGTGGCCCTCATCCAAGCGGTCGATTGCCTTGTACTGATGCTGACCGATGCTTCCGCCATCCACGCCACGCTTTTCAGTGCCGACAGTCAGGCCGCCCTAGCAGGCAAAACGGTGATTCAAATGGGAACGATCGCCCCATCCGAAAGTCGCGCGATCGCCCAGCAGGTGGCAGCGGCAGGAGGCAGTTATCTCGAAGCACCCGTCTTAGGCAGCATTCCCGAAGCGCAAGCGGGCACCCTACTGGTGATGGTGGGCAGCACTCCAGCGCAATTTCAGCAATGGCAACCCCTATTGCAATGCTTCGGCCCAGCCCCTCGGCTCATTGGGCCTGTGGGCACTGCCGCCGCCGTGAAACTCGCCCTCAATCAATTGATCGGCTCTTTGACGGCAGCTTTTGCAACGAGTTTGGGGTTCGTGGCAGAGCAAGGGGCGGACGTAGAAGCGTTTATGGCCATTTTGCGCGACAGTGCTTTGTATGCACCGACCTTTGATAAAAAACTCCAGCGAATTCGCGATCGCGAATTTGGCAACCCCAATTTCCCAACCAAGCATCTGCTGAAAGATGTGAATTTGTTTTTGCAAGAAATCGCAGACTCGCCGTTGAATCCAGCACTCCCGATCGCCGTCCAACAAATCTTAGACCAGGCAATGGAGCAAGGATTAGCCGAGACAGACTACAGCAGCTTGTATACCGCGATCGCCCCGCCCCACACCGCAGCAGCCGCTACACCGGCAGCCGATTGATATTGGGATTCGACCCAATAACCACAATGGCCGTCCCCCGTTCCAAGCGTTTATTGGGCGGGGGGTTAATCTCAAACTTGTCATCATGACTAACCGCCAACAAGTTCACCCCATAGGAACTCCGCAGGCGCAACTCCGCGATCGTTTTGCCATCAAACTGATCCGGCACAATCACTTCCACAATGCTGTTGTCTGGGTCAAGTTCAAACCGATCCAAAATACCGGGACGAGTCAAAGACTGGGCCAACGCGCAACCACACTCGTGCTCTGGAAACACCACATGATCCGCCCCAATCTTTTTCAGCAGCTTCATGTGAATTTCTGAAGACGCTTTTGCCACCACATGGGGCACGCCGCCCTCTTTCACATTCAGCGTGGTGATAACACTCTCTTGAACATAATTGCCGATCGCAATGATGACCGTGTCTTGCTCAAAAATGCCTGCTTCCCGCAAGGCCGCCGGATTTGTGGAGTCAAGCTGACGCGCATGAGGCGCAATCTGATCAGCCAAGACCTGAGCCACCCGCGACTCATCCGAATCGATGCAGAGCACATCGTACCCTTGCTTGCTCAACGTTGCGGCCACTGCCCGGCCAAAACGACCCAACCCAATCACGGCAAACTGTTTGTTCTTGGTTTGCCCACGGAGACTGTGAAAAAAGCTTAAGGATGACAAATTAACCAATTTGATTCCAGCACAGCGCCCTTTCCAGTGGGATATGCTGCCTCCAAAAAATAAAGGTGATAATCGGAGCTGTATGCAAAAGCATATTCATTCAACTTAACAGAGTTCGGCCTGCTTGCAAGCAGGCAACTGGGTATCTCAGCCAATCAGCAAATTCTCTTCGGGATAGCGCACAAAGCTGGGTTTTGGATCGCCCACGATCGCCGCCATGAGCAGCAATACACCCACCCGCCCGATATACATTGTGGCCACCAAAACCAGCTTGGCAAAGATAGAAAATTGCTCATCTAAGGTGATGCCTGTCGAAAGCCCAACCGTGGCAAAGGCCGACACCACTTCAAACAAAATCTGAATAAAGTTGAACTCTGGATCGGAAATTGTAATCAAAATCGTGCCACAGACAACGGTGGTCATGGAGCCCATCGCCACCCCCACAGATTTCAACACCAAACTCATGGGAATTTGGCGCTTATACATCTGCACTTCTTCCCGACCCCGGAGGATGGACTTGGTGCAACTGGTCAAAATCCGCAAGGTTGTGGTTTTAATGCCGCCCCCTGTGCCCCCTGGGCTGGCCCCAACAAACATCAACGCAATGCTAATAAACAACCCAGCGGGCGTCATCTTGCCAATATCAATGCTGTTGAAGCCAGCGGTGCGCGTGGTGACCGACTGAAACCAGGCCGTGAGGACGCGATCGCCATAGCTCAGGGTGCCTAAGGTCGCTTGATTTTGGGCTTCCACCATGAAAAAGGCGATCGTGCCAACCCCAAGCAACAGGAGCGTTGTGCTGGTGGCCACTTTAAAGTTGAGCGACACAATCATTTGGCGTGGTTCGCCCATAATCCGCTCCCGCAACCAGAGATACATCTCAAAAATAGTTTCGTAGCCGATGCCACCAAAAATAATCAGCCCCGGAACGACAAGATTGACGAGGGGTGAGGCTTGAAAACTCACCAAATTATCAGAAAATAAGCTGAACCCGGCATTGTTCCAGGCGCTAATGCTGTGAAAAATGGCAAGCCACAAGCCCCGATCCAGGCCAAACCGGGGGGTAAAAACCAGCAGCAGTAAGAACATTCCCGTGAGTTCAAACAGCAGCGTGGTCGCAATAATCGATCGCACGAGTTGGGCCACCCCTTGAATGCCGCTGCGATCGAGGGCTTGTTGAATGGCCACTTTATCCCGCAGGCCCATCCGCCGCCCCAAAATCAATAACAGAAAGGTGGTCGCCGTCATATATCCCAGTCCGCCGATTTGGATGAGCGCCAGGAGGCAGACTTGGCCAAAGGTCGAGAAATAGGTTCCGGTATCGACCACGACATGGCCCGTTACACACACAGCAGAGGTCGCGGTAAACAGGGCAATGATGAGGTGATCCCAGTTCCAGGTGGTGGTCGTGGTGGAAAACGGCAGGGCAAGCAAGAAGGTGCCGATCGTGATGACGGCTAAAAAGCCGATGCAGATGGTGCGAGAGACGGTCATGGGCGATCGCCGATGGGCGCGTGAAGTGATGGTGAATGATCTCTTATTTAACCATTCCTCCTGCTATTACCAGATTGACCTTGCCGAGAAATTCCCCCGGCCCAGTGTGAGGCGATCGCGCGATCGCCCCGTTATCCCTATCCCTACCCAGCCCAAGGCCCAAGTTTAGGCTGGGATCGCCGCCGCTTTGATGGCAAAAATCTGCTGCAACACCTCTTCCACCACCTTATCCGGCGTAGAAGCCCCAGACGTAACCCCAATGGTGATGGCCCCCTCTGGCAGCCACGGCTCTTGCACCGTCAAATCTCGATGCAGCGGTTTGTGTTCAACCCGATTGCCGGGGCCAATCCGGGCGGCGCTGTCGATGTGGTAAGACGGGATGCCCCGCTCGATCGCGATTTCTTGCAAGTGGGTCGTATTCGAAGAGTTGTACCCACCAATCACCACCATCAAATCAATCGTCCCTTCCACCAGATCAAACATGGCATCTTGCCGTTCTTGGGTGGCATCGCAAATCGTGTTGAAGCTCAAAAAGTGGTCATTCAAGCGATCGGGGCCATACTTCTGCATCATCGTGCGTTCCAACAGCTTACCAATTTGCTCAGTTTCGCCCTTGAGCATGGTGGTTTGGTTGGCAATGCCGACACGTTCAAGATCGCGATCGGGATCAAACCCAGGGGAATGCGCGTTCCGGAACTTGGTCAGAAATTCTTGGCGATCGCCCCCGTGCAAAATGTAATTCGCCACATACTCCGCTTCTTGCAGATTCAACACCACCAGGTAAGTCCCTGCAAAAGAACTCGTGGCGATCGTCTCTTCATGGTTATATTTGCCATGAATGATGGAAGTGTGACGACCCTTTTTATGCTTTTCTACGGTATTCCACACTTTTGACACCCAGGGGCAGGTCGTATCAACAATGGTGCAACCCTGGTCATTGAGATACTGCATTTCCTGCACACTCGCCCCAAACGCCGGGAGAATCACCACATCGCCGCTGCCAATCCCAGAAAAATCTTTATCGCCATTGATGACAGGCACAAATTGCACATCCATCTCCCGCAGCCGTTGGTTCACCGAGGGGTTATGAATAATTTCGTTGGTGATCCAAATGCGCTCCGTCGGGAAGTGGGTACGAGTTTCGTAGGCCATTGCCACCGCCCGCTCGACCCCCCAACAAAAGCCAAAGGCTTGGGCCAACCGGATCGTGACTTGCCCTTCGGTGTAGACGTATTGGTTATCCCGAATGTATTGAATCAGTGAACTCTGATACTCGGATTGCATTTGCCCAGACACCGCTTCATCGTGCCCAAAGCCCTTGCGATGGTAATTCTGAGAACTGTTGAGCGATCGCTTAAATGCTTTCGTATCCATGCCGCGTGGGTCCTCGATCTTCAATCTCTACACCTTTTTTCAATCATACGGTCTCTGGGGCGAGAGACTGGGGCTTTTTCTGGCGATTCCTCCAGGCCGGGGCCAGAGAGAAGCGTAGCCGCCGACCGCTAGCACCGTCACAGCCCCCCTTCCCGGAAAAGCGCGGAATATAATAAAAGCGATTCCGTGTGTTCTCAATCCAGTTAACCCCCAACCTCCACCGGAGCGAAGCAAATCTAGCACCGCAAAAACTTGAGCAGTTTGCGGGTAGACATGGCGACGTAATTATGCTGCTTTTGACGTTGGATTCGGCTATAATGTCGCACAAATAGCGTCTCGCGTCGAACTCTATTCGCAGAGCATTGTCTCCGTCTAGGTTTGCTCGGAGGTCGTTCCCACAAGATATGGTTTGGAGAAAAGTGTGACTATCTACATTGGCAATCTATCTTTCCAGGCGGAAGAAGAAGACATTCGGGAAGTTTTTTCCGAATACGGCGCAGTGAAGCGGGTTAGTTTGCCGACTGACCGAGAAACAGGCCGGAAACGAGGCTTTGCATTTGTGGACATGGAAAATGACGCAGATGAAGACAAAGCCATCGAAGAATTAGATGGTGCTGAATGGCTTGGGCGAGAGCTAAAAGTCAATAAAGCAAAGCCCCGTGAGACAATGCGAAGAAGTTAACTCTCCCACTATCCATACGGGAGTTAACTTCGTTTTGTGCCTGCCCTTTTTTTTGCCTGGAAAAGCGAGATCAGCTTTTGCGATCGGCTGTGGGTGCTAGTCTGTGTGGCTGAATGCTTGGCAGTGGCGATCGCCCAAGGCAAAGGTAATGGGTAGGCACGTTTTGTCACTCAAACTCAAATTGATGGTATCTGAACCTGGGATTCATGTTGATCAGCCAGCCATTTTAGGGTTTGATCCGGGTCGGCAAAAGTGTGGGTTAGCTGTGATGCAGGTGGAGCGATCGCTGCGCTTCCATGCGGTCGTTCCAGCCGACCAGGCGATCGCGACCATCCACACCTTGCAACAGCAGTTTCCCATCTCGTTGCTAGTCATGGGAAACCAAACCTCGTCTGGCGAGTGGAAGCAACGGCTGGTGGCTGAATTGGCGGCCCCGCTGCGCATTATCTTGGTGGATGAACGCAACAGCTCCCTGGAAGCCCGCGATCGCTACTGGCAAATGTATCCACCAACGGGGTTAGGTCAGCTTGTGCCGCAAGCTTTACGCAGCATTCCCCGCCCGATTGATGATATTGTGGCGATTCTACTCATCGAGCGCTATTTGCAGCAGCTTGTGGAATAAAAGTATGGGTGAATTTTGATCCTCGCTTTGGGCGTTGGCGGCCCCCAGTGGGGCGATCGCAACCGGGCAAAAGTTGTTCTTTCTACCTCCCCGTGAGGCAACGGCACAGCCAGCATACACACCGCACCCTTCACACCTCACCACGAATGGTGAACGAGTAATCCCCACCGGGTTCTAGCTGATAATCCCGCTGTTCCAAAAACCGCCCCAGAGGCTCTTTAATCAATGCCCGCCCCAACGAAGGTTCAACAGACAATTCCCCCCGCCGAAAACACCATTCAAATTGCCACTCAAACTGGTTTGCTCGGACTTCCCCAGCGATCGTGCCCTGCTGCCAACTTTGCTGCGTAATACGGACGTAGGCGGTTGTCTGCGGTAATCGTTTAGAAGCCACAAGCACTGAACATTAAAGGGCAAGGTTAGTAGGAAGCGGCTTTGACCAACTGAGCATCTGGCTCAAAGACCCACAGAATTAGACCTTTGTGGACTTGAGTTAGCACCACAAGATTGCCGTGAGACATTGACCGTTCAGCGGCCCGTTGAGCTGCGTCCATACTGGGATAAAACCTAACATAACTATAGAGTTTTCCACCAAACAAAATTGCACTTACAGGCTTCGGATAGTCAGGCAAGAGAATATGGCAATTGCGGACGGCTTTGCCGTTGATGACTGGAATCGCAGGATTAAGTTTGACGGACTGACCCAAAGACTGGATGTTTGCCATAGAAGTTGCCGTATTTGTTATTCAAGTATTAAAGGTCAAGGCTAAAGCCGCCCTGGAAAACTTTAGATTAAATTTGCCTGGAGGCGTTAACCGTTCATGGTGCTGGCTATCGCCCAAGTTGTGCAAGTCCCTGTCCCCTGGAACGGAAGTGGAAGAGAGCATCCGATGGCCAACTCTAACGACCAGGCCGTTGTATTGTTCAGCCTAATCAGTCGTACCAACCTTCAGCAACAGTTGAAATACAGAAATTCTCAGGGGTTGCCAGCGGGCGATCGCTACTCATCTGGGATTGTGCGGTTGTTGTACAGGCTCATCGCTTTTTCCACCCCCTGTCTCAGGGCAAATTCAATCGCATCCGCCGCCACGGGGATCACTTCAGCCATAATTTTTGCCTCCTGGGGGGCAAACTTCCCTAAAACATGGGATACCGTATCTTTCTCGCCTGTGGCTTGCTGGGCGTTGCCAATCCCGACGCGCAACCGGGGAAAATTTTGGGTGCCCAAATGGGCGATCGCCGACTTCATCCCATTGTGGCCCCCCGCCGACCCCGACAGCCGCATTCGCAGTCTACCCACCGGCAGATCCATATCGTCATAGACCACCAACACCGACTCCGGCGGCAACTTATACCAATCCAGCACGGCCCGCATCGCCTGCCCCGAATTGTTCATATAAGTTGTGGGTTTCAGCAGGCGCAGTTTGCTCCCCCCAGGCCCCAAGCCTTCCCCCAGGATGCCTTTAAACTTTTTTTGTTCCGTCAGGCTAATCTGCCAGCGTTGGGCTAAGAGATCAACCAGATCAAACCCCACATTATGCCGCGTGCGATCGTACTTTGGGCCAGGATTGCCCAACCCAACAATCAATTGCGGGAGCACAAGGGCTTGAGTGGTGGTGTTTGTGGCTTGGGGTTGCGGATCAGCCCTCATAGTGGTTTGTCGCAAGGTTAGGTGGTATCCATTTCAGCAAGCAAGCTGTACCGTGTTGATGGGTGATGCTTGCCCCTAAACGATTGTAAAAGCTTAAGCCGCGAATGTTGCGTGCATCTGCGGTCCACGCGAGGTGAGTACAGTTATGGGTTTGGGCGATCGCGGCTAGGTGCGCCATCAACGCGGCCCCAACCCCCTGGCTGCGGTGAGCGGGATCGACAAACAAATCATCGAGCCACAGGCTCGGCTGTCCGGCAAAGGAAGAATAGCGGAAGTAGTACAAGGCAAATCCCACAGCGCGATCGCCATCCTCAGCCAAGAGAGCATAGGCCAAAGGATGGTCACCAAATAAGGTGTGTTGGAGTTTTTCCACAGAGGTTTGCACCGTGCCAGTAAAAGCACCAATCTCCCGATCAAACGCGGCCTTTTGCTGAATGAATTGCCAAATCACAGCCGCATCATCGATAGTTGTCTGACGAATCGCGATCGCCGCAACTGCACTTGCCTCCTTCCTGCCACCCAAGCCCGACTCCGCCTGATGCATACCAGTTTCAGTTCTGTTGCAATGTTGCCCTAACCCCACCAAAACCCAGTTAGGAATTGGCTGTTTCCGACGCAGTGGAAGTAGCCGGCACTGTTTCACCCTCAATCACCGTAGCTTCGGTTGCGGGAGGGGTGTCGTTAGCAGCCTTTAACGCAGCCTGCGGTGGATCTTCCAACTTAGCTTCCATCGGCTCTTTCACGGTCTTTTCCAGTTGCGCCGCTTCTTTCTTAAATTCGTTTTCAAACTCTTTAGAAGCCTCTTGGAACCCCCGCAGCGCTTTGCCCAGACTCCGGCCAATTTCGGGTAACTTCTTTGGCCCAAAGACAAGCAGCGCAATCACCAAAATGAGCGCCATTTCCGGTAATCCCATGCCAAAGATGTTCATTGTGCGGCCTCCGAGTCAAACGTGATAAGCAGGAAACATTCGGGCGAAAGGGCCGTCTGAGCAAGCATCAGTAACCCTCTCAAGCTTTTTCTATGTCTATTTTGATTAACCAGCGTTGGATGATGCTGGCTGTATTTGCCTTGGCCTCAACCGGGGTAGCCCCAGCCGCGATCGCCAGTTCACTGTTTGGCAAACAAGAAGTGGATCAGAATCGCTTTGCCGTCATTGCCTCGCCCTACGGCGGTAACCTTCATCAACTCCTGATTGTAAAGCAAATTAGCAATGCGCGGCGGTGTTGGAGCGAGAGCGGCACCAGCCCCACCATCATCGATCCATTGTTAGTGCAATTTGACTTTACCGACATTTGTGGGCGCAGCACCGACAGCAACGGGTATTCCATCCGCGTTGGCGACGACGACCAAAATTGGCAATACCGTTTGCAAGTGGTCAAACGGGGAGACGATTTACAATTACTCGCTTTTCCCACCCGCGATCGCACTGCGCCAGAACTGCTGATTGGCCGCACGCGGGGCTATACCGAAGGTTTCGCCAAATTTGCCCTGGAACCAGGTTGGCGTGTCACCGAACGCACCTATCAAGGCAAAAGTCTAGGGCACGTATACCTGACCAATGATGCAACCTTAGCGAGCTTGAATGCCGCCGCGATCGCCGCCCGTGGTAACGCCCTGCCCCCCGTCGCCAGCACGCCACCGCCACCCCCAACAGGAGCCACCAACCCCGCCACCACCAAACCACCCGTCGCCACCACCAAACCTACAACCAAACCACCCGTCGCGACTCCAGCGCCACCCGTCGCTACAACTGCGCCCAACCCCGCGCCCACCGCCAGCCAACCCGCCCCGCCGATGCCAGCACCAACAGCCCCGGAAACTGCCCAAAAGCGGGCGACAAATTGGTGGGAACGGATGTTCAAACGCTACTCTCCCCGCTACGAACAACTGCGCCCAGCGACACCCAGCGCCCCCGCCCCGCCGCCCCGCGATTTTGTGGTGCCAACCGCTCCGCTACAATCTCAATGAGTTAATGCCAGCAGCGGGCGATCGCGCCAGCAGCAACGGGTGCACTGCTCTACCCCCGGTTATCTTGTGCCACGGTTAAGCAAACAATTCCGCGATCGCGATGCTGAATCCGGGCAAGACGATCTGAGTGCTGACCGTCGCTGAGTCCGTAAAAATTTGCCAGCTAGACTGAGTTGCAATCATCACCAGTTGATTTTCTGGAAACAACAGCCAGACTTCTTGATTGCCCGATCGCAAATATTCCCGCGCTTTGTGGAATAACAGTTCTGCTTTGTCATCGGGGGAGGCCACCTCGGCAACGAGCGGAAAACTCTGGGGCAAAATGGCCGGTCGTCCGTATTGGGCCAGCAGTTCGGGAGTCATATAGGCCACGTCGGGCCGCCGTTTTTGGCGATCGGTGCGGCAGGGTGCCTCTGGATACACTTCTCCGCCTAGCTGATTCGTCAAGCAATGTGTTAGCCAAGCAAACAGGACTTTTCCTTGAACAGCCGCGTGGTTTAGTGTCACACCTGTTTTCTCGATCAGCACCCCGTCTACTTCTTCCATACCTTCTGGCACTTCATCGTAGCGATCCGGGGGCAGCGGTGAAGCATCGTAATCATAGTCATCTTCAGGCTCCGGCTCGGTATTAGTGGGCGCGATCGCGGGATTCGGAGTCACCATACAGCAACGTGCAACTCAATGTACGTCTATTATGGAGGGTGCATTGTTGTGGTAGGGCACCTGTGAGCAATCTGGTTGAATCTCCCTCTTCTCCCCTTTCGGAAACGATTGAGGCGGCGATCGCCCGCTTACGCAGTCTGAGCCAAGTGAGTGTGCAACCGGGCTGGCGATTTTGGGCCGGGGATTTGCCCCTGACCACAGCCCTTAACCCCGACAACTGGGCCACCTGGGCAGAGGGCGCAGTCAACGCGAAAGATCACCATCCCTGGGTCAAAGGGCGACAAGTCCAGTGGTTTGCCCGCCGCATCACCGTGCCCGCCGATCTCCAGGGCTATCCGTTGACGGGCATGTGTCTGCGCCTGGAGTTGCTGTGGTGGTCAGAAGACACTCAGGTTTATGTCAACGGTCAACTGGTGCAAGAGGGCGATCTATTTGATTGTGCCCCCCGAATTTTGTTGAGTCCCGCTGTGCAACCGGGGGATACCTTTGCGATCGCGCTCCGTATGGTCAGCCCGATTCATGATGATGGCGCGTTGATGAAGTCCATCTGCCACTACGAAGCCTTGACTCCCGATGCGCCGCTAGAACCCGCTTTCATTGCCAATGAATTGGCCGTGCTCCATTCCTTTCTGGTGCAATTTCAGCCCGAAAAACTGGCCACCCTGGCAGCGGCGATCGCCCAACTCGATTGGGATACCCTGGATGGGAACGGTCTGCGAGTAGATCAGCCCTTCACGCGATCGCTCACCGCCCTCCGCCACAACCTGATGCCCTTGGCGGAACCGCTCAAACAGCGCCAGATCAAGCTATTGGGGCACGCCCATTTGGATATGGCTTGGCTCTGGAGTGTAGCCGAAACCTGGATCGCTGCCGAACGCACCTTTCGCTCAGTGCTGAACCTGCAAGCTGACTTTCCCGAATTGACCTTTGCCCATACTACCCCTGCGCTTTATGAATGGATGGAGCAGCAGCGCCCCGATGTGTTTGCTCAAATTCAGGAACAGGTCAAAGCGGGAAAATGGGAAATTGTCGCCGGGTTTTGGATTGAACCCGAATTGAACTTGATCAGCGGCGAATCCATTGTGCGGCAAGTGTTATATGGCCAGCGATACATTCAGGAAAAATTTGGCCAACGCTGCGCGATCGCCTGGGTGCCCGATACCTTTGGGTTTACCTGGCAAGTGCCCCAAATTCTGAAGCAGGGCGGTGTGGACTACTTTGTCACCCAAAAACTGCGCTGGAACGACACCACCCAATTTCCCCACGAAGTCTTTTGGTGGCAAGCCCCCGACGGCACCCGCATTCTCAGCCTGATGTCGGCCCCAATCGGCGAGTTCATTACCCCGGTGAAAATGGCCAACTTTACCTGGGAATTGGAACGGAAAACCGGATTGCAAACGGCGCTCTGGTTGCCGGGAGTTGGGGATCATGGCGGCGGCCCCACCCGCGATATGGTGGAAGTGGCGCAACGGTGGCAACAGTCGCCCTTTTTCCCGCAGATGGAGTGGGGAACGGCGCTGGAGTATTTGGAAGCAGTCGGTGCAGAAGGCAACCCATCAGTGGGCATGGGTCATTCGTCGCGGGAAAGCAACGCACAAAGGACAGATGACAAAGGACAAGCCCCTGACAAAGAACAAGCCCCATCGCCGATCGCGTCCCTCCCCATCTGGAATTCTGAACTTTACCTGGAATACCATCGCGGTTGCTATACGACCCATGCCGATCAGAAGCGACGTAATCGAGAGGCTGAGAATCTTTTATACGGAGCAGAATTGCTGGCATCGTTAGCGAACATCACAACGGGAACGCCTTATCCAAAAACACAACTGGAAGAGCTTTGGAAAATAACTTTATTCAATCAATTCCATGACATTTTGCCAGGTTCCTCAATTACTCAAGTTTTTGAGGAAGCAAATCAGCAATGGCAGGAGGTAGATCGAATCGGGTATGGGATTTTGAACGATTCATTAGAAGCGATCGCAGCCCAAATTGCTTTCCCTCCATCTCCTCATCCAAATGCCACCCCATTGATTGTTTTCAATCCCACAAATTGGGAACGGACAGAAGTCGTTGATTTAATGGCGATGGGATCGGTTGTCGGAAACTGGGAAAATGAATCTCCTTGCCGTATTTGTGACCTGAATGGACAGGACGTTGAATTTTATGCTTACGGACGTTATCTATCACGCGGAAATCGAACAAGTTGGAGAATATCTTTCCTTGCAAAAGATATTCCTCCGATTGGTTACCGCTGTTTTTGGTTTTATTGCAAAACTCCAGAGCAAGATACAGCCCCTCAGCAAGTTTGTTCCTTCGTTCTAGAAAACGATTTTCTCCGCGCCACCGTTGATCCTGTGACAGGAGATTTAGCCAGTATTTATGATAAGCAGAACCAGCGAGAAGTATTGAGTGGATCTGGTAATCAGTTACAAGCATTTGAAGATAAGGGTCAGTATTGGGATGCCTGGAACATTGATCCGGATTACCATAGCTCTCCATTGAAACCTTGTGAACTTGTCAGTATTGATCACCAGTTTTTTGGCTCATTAGAAACGCGCATTCGCGTTAAGCGAAAAATCGGAAATTCCACATTCACTCAGGTTTATGCCTTGGAAAAGGAGGCACCGATACTTAAAATTGAAAATTTTGTTAATTGGGAAGAACGACACACACTGGTCAAAGCAGCCTTTCCCCTCAACCTGGAAGCGGACTTTGCAACCTATGAAATACCCTGTGGAGCCATTCAACGCACCACCAAGCCTCAAACCGAAGCCGAAAAAGCCCAGTGGGAAGTTCCGGCAATGCGGTGGGCCGATTTGAGTGATGGCACCTATGGAGTCAGTCTGCTCAACGATTGCAAATATGGCTACGATGCCACACCCAATCAACTGCGGTTAACCTTACTGCGGGGTTCTGAGTGGCCCGACCCGGAAGCTGACGAAGGTTACCATGAGTTTACCTACGCGATTTATCCCCATGCGGGCGACTGGAAGCAGGCCCAAACCGTACGAAAAGGCTACGAGTTAAATCTGCCGCTGCATGTTGTTGAGTTGGGTGCAGACAAAATTGCTCAAGCGGGGACATTGCCGCCTGTGGCCTCGTTGCTAGATCTAGGCGATGAGAATCTAGTGTTAATGGCGTTTAAGCAGGCAGAAGACTCAGAAAATGAGTGGATTTTGCGCTGCTACGAGTGTCATGGGCAAACTGCCGAGTTACAGGTGCAGAGTGAACTGGGCTTAAAGGTTCAAGCAGTGGTGGACGGGCTAGAGCAACCACTCGCCTCCACCGAGCCGGAGCCAAAAAACCAGGGACAGACCATCACGATTCGCCCCTGGGAAATTGTCAGTATTAAGCTTTCAACCCCTTAATCGTTTAATCTTCATGATCTTCAAAGGGGTCATCCAACTCCTTCGAGGGTGGCCCAAAGGCAGTGTAGACAGCGTATCCAGTCAAACCAACTAGAATCGCAAGAATAGAAATGTTAAGAGCTATTGCGGGTTCCATATGCGTCAAAAATAAGAGTCCCTTACCCTTTATACTAAGTTACAAACGTAAACAATGTCTGTAGAGATTCTCATTTAAGGAGACCCATGGCACAGCGGACTCGGTTGGGTGATGTTTTAAAGCCCTTAAATTCTGAATACGGGAAGGTCGTTCCTGGTTGGGGTACCACCCCTCTAATGGCGGTTTTTATGGGATTGTTTTTTGTCTTCCTCTTAATCATCCTCCAGATTTATAATTCTTCGCTGATCCTCAATGACTTTACAGTTGACCCCAGAAGCATGGGGCTGTAGGCCAATTCCCGATCAGTTTTCACAAAATAAGCAATGAGACCCCGGCGATCGCTGGGGTTTTTTGTTTCTCTTTATTGAGTTGTGTATCGCTATTGGGTTGTGTATTGTGCAGACTGGGTAGCGGCCCTATAACAGCAGCGCGCCGCCAGAGAGGACTGACCTCCCTGGCTTCAGGTTTTGGATGCCGCTTTTGGGTCTAGGCGGGTTCGGCGGAAAACCCTCGGAAGTAATGGCGCGATCGCCCTAGCCCATCCCCATCACTTCATAGCCCGCATCAACATACACAATCTGCCCAGTGATCCCGCTGGCCAGATCACTACACAAAAACGCTGCCGCATTCCCCACTTCCGTTTGGGTCACCGTGCGGCGTAAGGGGGCCACCGCCTCAACGTGGTGAATCATATCCAGAATGCCACCCACTGCCGAGGAAGCCAGGGTGCGAATGGGGCCAGCCGAAATACCATTGACGCGAATATTTTGGGGGCCAAGGTCAGAGGCTAAATACCGCACATTCATTTCCAGCGCGGCTTTGGCGATCCCCATCACGTTGTAGTTAGGGATCACCCGCACTCCACCCAAATAGGTCAGCGTGACCACACTGCCGCCCTCGGTCATCAGGGGTTTGGCCGCAGCGCAGAGTTTGACTAGAGAGTAGGCGCTGATATCCAGAGCCAGGGAAAAGCCATCGCGGGAAGTATCGACAAAGCTGCCCGACAAATCATCTTTGTTGGCAAAGGCAAGGCAATGAATCAGAATATCAATGCGGCCCCATTTATCCCGAATGGTGTCAAAGGTGGTTTGCACCTGGGCGTCGTCTTGCACGTTACAGGGAACGAACACACTGGGGTTGAGGGGGGCGACCAGTTCAGCCACTTTTTTTTCCATTTTGCCTTTGTCATCCGGCAGGTAAGTGACCCCGATGTTGGCCCCGGCCTTGTGTAGTTGTTGCGCGATGCCCCAGGCGATCGAGCGGTTGTTGGCGATCCCAGTCACAAGGGCGTTTTTTCCAGTCAGATCCAGCATAGCTATCCATTATTTAGAAGCAACTATCCATCATCTCAAAGATAGGGGCCAACAGTAAGGGACTTAGCCGGAAAGGCCAGGGGCGATCGCGGGGCGCAGGGCACAGGTACGGCCAACCTTGGCGATCGCGCCTAATTCACCCTGGCAACAGGGCCAGAAGAATTCGTCCATTTTATCCAGAGCCGGATAATATACTGATAATTCCGCCTAGAAGCAGGGCCAGGACTCCTTAGCAGCCATTGATATCCCACTTTAGGCGATCGCCAAAACTTAGTATTAAGTTTGGCTGAAGGCATGCATTATGTATCCATCGGTACAAAAAACCGTCACGGAGTAGTTTTAGTATTCTAAGTCACAGATTTCGTTAAGTTTGTTAGCAATTCTTAGGTGAGCAGTGTCGAGGACTCTGAGTAAGGAAACATGGTCGTGACGCAAGATAAACCGCTAGCATCCGTATTTCGGCAAATTGGGGGAGGTGCGTTTCCCCCCGTGGTCGAAACTTTTGAGCGCGGAAAGACCATCTTTTTTCCTGGCGACCCCGCCGAGCGCGTGTACTTTTTGATGCGTGGGGCCGTCAAGCTCTCACGGGTCTATGAAGCGGGTGAAGAAATCACCGTGGCGCTCCTCCGGGAGAACAGTGTGTTTGGGGTGTTGTCGCTCATGACAGGTCACCGTTCCGATCGCTTCTACCATGCCGTGGCCTTTACCCCCGTTGAGTTGTTGTCCATTCCCATCGAACAGGTGGAAAAATCGCTAAAAGACAACCCCGAACTCTCAATGGTGCTGTTACAGGGCTTGTCATCCCGGATTTTGCAAACCGAGATGATGATTGAAACCCTCGCCCACCGAGATATGGGATCGCGCTTGGTCAGTTTTCTGCTCATTCTCTGTCGCGATTTTGGGGTGCCCACCCAAGATGGGATCACGATTGATCTGAAACTGTCCCACCAGGCGATCGCCGAGGCGATCGGGTCTACCCGTGTCACCGTCACCCGGTTGTTAGGCGACTTGCGCCAAGATGACATGATCTCCATTCACAAGAAGAAGATCACCGTCCACAACCCCGTTACCTTGAGCCAGCAATTTACCTAACCACCTACCCCTTATCACCCGCTAAAATATCGCCGTAAAGGGGTGACGAATGCGTGGCTGTATGGCATAGTCTTAAGGCAGTTCGGGTTTATTACATCGCTCCGTGGGTTTTCGATCCCCATCACACGCCCCTCCCAGCAGCCCCACAACTGCGGAAACAGTGCGATAGGCTGTAGGGAACTGCCGCAAAGCAGGGCAATTCAGTTATTGGCGTACCAAGGTGCTTGGGTGAGCGAGAGTGGGTTAATTCTAATTCTGGCGGTTTTGGTCTTGGGTGGCATTATTGCGACAGTGGGCGATCGCATTGGCACCAAAGTCGGCAAAGCCCGCTTGAGCTTGTTTAATCTTCGTCCCCGGAACACCGCCACCCTCATCACGATCTTGACTGGCGTTGTCGTAGCGGCCTCCACCTTGGGCATCTTGCTTGCCACCAGTGGCCCCCTCCGCAAAGGCTTATTCGAGTTAGAGCGCATTCAACGGGACTTGCGCCGCACCAAAGGAGCCCTGGCCAACATCAACCAGGAATTGCTGACTGCCCGTGGCCAAAAAGTCACTACCGAGGCAGAACTGGCGAAAACCCGCGCCGAACGAGCCCAGGCCCAAAAGCTACTCACCGCAACAAACAAATCCTTGCAACAAGCCTATGCCGATCGCGATCGGGCCAACACCACCCGCCAACAAGCCCAGGCCGAACTCGACATTAACCAACAACAACTCGCCGCCGTCTCCGCCCAAGCCACCGCCCTCCGGTCAAACATTGCCCAACTCCAAACCGAACGGCAACGAGTCATCACCGAAAGCGAAGCAGAACTGCGGGCCAAAATCATCGAAATTCAAGCCAAAACCGCCGTTATTCAAGAGCGGGAAAAACAAGTTCAAAATCTGGAAGCCCAGCAAGCCTTTCTCGCCCGCGAGATTGCCCGCCTCGAACAAACCGCCGAAGGGTTGCGGTTGGGAAATGTCGCCATCCAACGGGGGCAAGTGTTATCTTCCGCCGTCTTGCGAATTGAAAATCCCACTGCCGCCCAATCTGGCGTTGATCAACTCTTGCGCGAAGCCAACCGGATGGCCAACCAACTCGCCCGCCCCGGCAATGGCCGCAAAGACCAGGTGATTTTGATCACCCGGGCCAATGTCGAGCAGTTGGTTAATCAAATCGACGATGGCCAAGATTACGTCGTGCGCGTCTTGGCAGCAGCCAATTATTTAACCGGAGAGATCCCCATCCAAGTTGTGACGGAAGCCGTGCAAAATCGGGTCTTGTTCGAGGCGGGGGAAATGGTGGCCTCCAGCAGTTTGAACCCTGGGGAAATGTCTGATGCCGAAATCCAGCAGCGCATTAATCTCTTGTTGGCAGCGGCTAGTTTCCGGGCTCGCCGGATTGGTATTCTCACCGATTCTGTAGAAATTGGCCGGGTTCAAAATTTGATCACGTTTATCGAAAAGCTGAAAGCCTTCGATCGCACCCTGGAAGTGAGAGCCGTTGCCGCCGAACGTACCTACACCGCTGGCCCGTTAACGGTGCAGTTTGAAGCCCTCGACCAGGGTGAAGTTGTGTTGCGATCGCAAACCTGATCCATGAATGCAGCGGCATCAAACCCCTTATACCGAAGTCGGATAGGCTTGGCGCTCCTGCTCTTTCATCGCTTCAATATTGGTGTGGTCTTCTAAATAATCCAGCAACTTGAGGAAATCCGTGCGCGGGAGCGATCGCCCCCCCAATTCCCGAAATGCCAGTTGCGGCTTCGCATTCTCGACAATGTGATAGCCCCAGTACAACAACTGCTTGCTGTAACGCACCGCCACAATATCGGGATCAATATAATGACACCGCTGATCATCCACCATCATCGCCACAAACTCTTGCTTCAGCAGATCATTTAAAATCCCATTCCGCCGTTCTTCTTCACTGTGATAGTTGTTGATCAACACAAACAGTTCCGCCTGCTCATTAACCCGCCGAATCGCAGAAAACGTCCGCTTAATCACATCAGCATTCTTGTTGATCCCCAAGGGGTTTAAGGTGGTCGGAATAATGCAATAGTGAAACTTCCGCAGAAATTCTTCTGGGTTTGCATCGTACTCTGGGCTGCAATCACAAATCACAATCCGCGCTTCGGGATATTCATCCTCATTCCATTCCGTGTAATTCAAGACCGTGATCGTGGCCCCAAGCTGCCCCTTTGGCCCCGGTAAATAGACCCCATCTCCCAATAATTTCCGCAGATTACTTTGGCGATCGAGATCAATCAACACCACGTCATACCCATTTAGGGCAAAGGCCCCCGCTAAATGGGCGCTGATCGTCGTCTTGCCCACTCCCCCTTTACAGGTAAACACACCGATGTAGGTCAGTTCTGGGCGTTGGGGCGGCGGCGGGATTTCGCCATCCTCCCAGATGATTTGGTTATCCCGAAAGCTGCCCAGCGCCACGTCGATGATCTCCTCCGTCCGCATGAAGGTAAACACCGACGGCGTAAACCCAGACGCCGAAATCAAAAACCCACGGGTAAAGCGGGCGGACATCGGTTGTTCGAGGAAATCAATAAACCGTTCCAGTTGTCCGGCGTGGACTTTGGCCCGTTGATGGCGCACCTGCACCGCCACACAATCGCCGTCGCGAGCAAGCTCAAAGTTATAACCTTTGGTGCCGGGGGGCGCGAGTTCGACTGTCCAGCCATCTTGTTCAAAAAGGCTGATCAGCACTTTTTCAAAATCAGATACCTGTTCAAACTGTGGCATGGAGTTGGTTGACCGCAATCAGTCTGGGTTGAAGGATCCTGGGATCCTGGGTTGGAGGATCGCTTTTAGAGATTAGCTCAAACCTGGACAAAGACAAAGGGCAAATCTTGCTATGACTGGCTAATTTTGCCCGATCGCCCCCTGAAAGGATTGGCAGATCTCGCCACGGTTGGCCGCGATCGACCCATCCCGCCTCTACAATCGACAATAGACCTGTTGGGTGTTCAGTCGCCATGCATCGCTATTTTCGAGTACTACAACTTTTTTGGGCCACGGCGATCGCCGCCGAACTCGAATATCGCCTCAACTTTCTCATTGCCGCCCTCACCAGCTTTGCCGGCCTGTTGGGCAGCCTGTTTGGCCTCTTCTTGTTTTATGGCAACGGCTACCAATTTCAGCACTGGAACTGGAACCAGGCCCTCATCGTATTGGGGATCTTCACCCTCCTCCAAGGCTTCTCTGGCACCTTCCTGGCCCCCAACCTCAACCGCATCGTCAAACACATTCAGCACGGCACCCTGGATTTTGTCTTACTCAAACCCATCAGTTCCCAATTTTGGCTCTCCACCCACACCATTTCTCCCTGGGGGCTGCCCGACCTGTTCTTTGGTAGCGCGATCGTCCTCTACGCCGGGAACCGCTTGGGCCTACCCCTCAGTAGCTATCTCCTGGGCAGCATTCCCCTGAGCTTTGGCTTGGCTATTCTCTACAGCCTGTGGTTTATTCTGGGAGCGTTGAGCATTTGGTTCGTCAAAATCTACAATGTGACGGAAGTCCTCCGGGGCTTGCTCGAAGCCGGACGCTTTCCAATGGTGGCCTACCCGATGGGATACCGCATCTTTTTTACCTTTGTCGTGCCGGTGGCGTTCCTCACCACGATTCCCGCCGAAGTGATTTTAGGCCGTAGCGAACTCAGTTGGGTCTTGGGAGCTGCCGCCCTTGCCATTGGTCTCCTGATTGTTGCCAATCGCTTTTGGCAATTTGCCCTCCGCTTCTACACCAGCGCCTCTAGCTAGCAGGAAAAATCTTCATGACTCCCTCACCCCTTGTTGTCGCGACGTTCTATCAATTTGTGAGTTTGCCTGACTGCGCCGAGTGGCGATCGCCCCTTTTAGAACGCTGCCGCACCCTCAACATTAAAGGCACCATTCTGTTGGCCACCGAAGGGATCAATGGCACCATTGCTGGCACCCAGAGCGCGATCGACACCATCTTGGCCGAGTTACGCGCCGATCCTCGCCTTGCCAACCTGGAACACAAAGAATCCCCCGCCAGCAAACCGCCCTTCGAACGCATGAAAGTCAAACTCAAGCGCGAAATCGTCACCCTGGGCCAACCCGCTGCCAACCCCAGCCACCAAGTCGGCACCTACGTCAAACCCCAAGACTGGAACGCCCTCATCTCCGACCCCGAAGTCATCGTCATCGATACCCGCAACGATTACGAAGTCAGCATCGGCACCTTCCACAACGCGATCAACCCCCACACCACCTCATTCCGCGAATTTCCGCAATACGTCCAGGCCCACCTCGACCCCCAACACCATCCCAAAGTCGCCATGTTTTGTACCGGCGGCATCCGCTGCGAAAAAGCCTCCTCTTATTTGCTGCACCAGGGCTTCCAAGCGGTCTACCACCTCCAAGGCGGTATTTTGAAATATCTAGAAGAAGTTCCCGCCGCCGAAAGCCTGTGGCAAGGAGAATGCTTTGTCTTCGATGAACGAGTCGCCGTCCGCCACGGCCTAGAAACCGGCTCTTATGACTTGTGTGCAGGGTGCGGTCATCCCATTTCTGACGCTGACAAAACCTCGCCCCACTATGAATTTGGCATTTGTTGCCCTCATTGCTACGCAGACCTCACCCCCGAAAAACGGGCCAAACAAGAAGCCCGCAAACAACACCTGCTCCAAGAATTCCAACGCAACACGCCTTAAGCCACAGGACACGAGCCCCAGGTTTACGGTAAGGCAAACGGAGATTTTGCCATTATTGTCATAGCAACGCGCGATCGCCCAGGCCAAGACAGCACAAAGCCTCGCAGAGCCGAACACACTAAGACATCAACTGCTTAAATTCTGAAGCGGGCACCGGGAATCGAACCCGGATCAATAGCTTGGAAGGCTATGGTTTTACCACTAAACTATGCCCGCGTGGTGTGTACGCTTTGGTCTATAAGATTAGCATACTTGCTGTCTGGTTTCGCACCTCTGGCGAGATTATTGCCAGAGACTGGGCTCAACTGGATGGAATACCCCTGCGGCCATCAGAGCCGAGATCCGCAAGACGAACGCAAGAACCAACTGGCTTAGCCCTTGCGTTCGTCAACAGGTGCCTAGCTTGGCAGTTGCACTATGCCTTAAACGCTGATTTACCAGCAAACCGAGCCGCACTACCGAGACTCCGTTCAATCCGCAGAAGTTGGTTAAATTTGGCCACCCGCTCACCCCGACAGCCTGAGCCAGTTTTGATTTGGCCAGCAGCCGTCGCGACCGCCAGATCGGCGATCGTGGTATCTTCCGATTCGCCAGAACGGTGAGACACCATGTAGGTATAGTTGTGCTTTTGGGCTAATTCAATGGTGTCCAGGGTTTCGGTGAGTGTACCAATTTGATTCACCTTGATCAGAATGGAATTGCCCAACCCAGCTTTGATGCCTTCGGCCAAGATTTTGGCATTCGTACAAAACAGGTCATCGCCTACCAGTTGTACAGTACTGCCGATGGATTGGGTCAGCATTTTCCAACCGGCCTCATCGTTTTCGGCCATGCCATCTTCGAGGGAAACGATGGGATATTGCCGTGCCCAAGAGGTCCAGAGTTCCACCATTTGTTCTGGAGTCTTGGTTTCTTTGGTGGATTTGAAAAAGAGGTATTTGCCGTCTTCCCACATCTCGCTGCTAGCCGGATCAAGACAAATGGAAATGTCTTCACCTGGTTTGTAGCCAGCTTTGACGATCGCCTCCAAAATAAACTCGATCGCCTCATCATTCGACTTCAAATCCGGTGCAAAACCACCCTCATCACCGACCCCCGTACTCAACCCTTTACTGTGCAAAATCGACTTCAGGGCGTGAAACGTCTCCATCCCCATCCGAATTGATTCCGCAAAGGAAGGTGCATTGTGGGGCGCAATCATAAACTCTTGAAAATCGACCGTGTTATCCGCGTGCTTCCCACCATTGATCACATTCATACAAGGGACGGGCAACAATGATGCATTCGCGCCCCCCAGATAACGGTAGAGTGGCATTCCCGCAGCACTAGCAGCCGCCTTGGCAACAGCCAACGAAATCGCCAAAATGGCATTGGCACCGATCGCGGCCTTATTGGGTGTGCCATCAATTTCGATCATCGCCAGGTCAATCGCGCGCTGATCCATCGCATTCATTCCAATCAGCTCTGGCACTAGCTTGGTGTTGGCATTTTCCACCGCTTGCAAAACCCCTTTGCCACCGTATCGCTGCTTGTCGCCATCCCGGAGTTCCACAGCTTCTTTTTCCCCCGTCGAGGCTCCAGACGGCACGATCGCCGATGCTTCCGTGCCATCGGTCAACAACACCACGGCCTCCACCGTAGGATTTCCACGCGAGTCTAAAACCTCGTACGCTTGAATATCCTCAATTTCATTCACATACATCACGGTCAATCCTCCAATCCTTGGGTTATTGCTGTGGGCATCGGTGTGCCAAAGAGCCTTAGAGATACTAACCCATACCCAAGCCTTCGAGCGTACCACAAGCCACACACCACCTTAAAGAACTTGGAAGATTCCAGCGGCCCGATCGCGATCGCCCACGCTTCCCCCGTCGCCATGTATGATCGAAAGCTGGAGTCAACCCGATCGCTCCGTACCCCCCTTTGGAATCCCGGAACCATGAATCTGACGCGCGTTTGGAAAAAAGGCATCTTGTTTGCCCTGCTCGGTATCCTCCTCAGTTGGCTCGTCAGTTGCGGCGGTGCCCCCAATTCCAGCTCCAACCCCACAACCGCCAACGGCAAGCAAGAAGTTGAATTTTGGACCATGCAGTTGCAACCCGAATTCACCGACTATTTCAACACCTTGATTGCCAACTTCGAGCAGGAAAATCCAACCGTCAAAGTCCGTTGGGTAGACGTGCCCTGGGCCGACATGGAGCGCAAGATTCTCACCGCCGTTTCCGCCAAAACCGCCCCCGATGTCGTGAACTTGAATCCTGGGTTTGCCTCCCAACTCGCCGAGCGCAACGCCTGGATGATTTTAGACGACAAAGTTACCCCCGAACAGCGCCAAGCCTACTTACCCAACATTTGGAAAGCCAGCACCCTAAACGGCCAAACCTTTGGCCTCCCCTGGTATCTCACAACTCGTATCGCCATCCACAACGCTGATATCTTTAAACAAGCAGGCTTAAGCCAACCCCCCAGCACCTACGCAGAACTGGCCACCGCCGCAAAGCAAATTAAGGAAAAAACCGGGAAATACGCTTACTTTGCAACAGTCGTGCCCGAAGATTCCGCCGAAGTTTTAGAATCCTTTGTGCAAATGGGTGTGCAATTGGTCGATGCCAACGGCAAAGCCGCCTTTAACACGCCCCAAGGGAAAGCCGCCTTCCAATACTGGGTGGATTTGTATCAGCAAGAGCTACTACCCAAAGAAGTGTTGACTGAAGGCCATCGGCACGCGATCGATCTGTACCAACGGGGTGATACAGCCGTGCTAGCCTCCGGGGCAGAATTTCTGAATAACATTGCCACCAACGCCCCCTCGATCGCAAAAGCCTCCGCCACCTCCACCCAGATCACCGGGGAAACGGGCAAAGTCAACGTCGCCGTGATGAATGTGGTCATCCCCAAAGATACCGATGCGCCCGATGCCGCACTGAAGTTTGCCCTCTACGTCACCAATGACAGCAACCAACTCACCTTTGCCAAAGCCGCCAACGTGTTGCCCTCCACGATCAACGCCTTAAAAGATCCCTACTTCACCACCTTGCCAGCGAACGCCACCCCAGTTGATCAGGCACGGTCAATCAGCGCGAAGCAAATGGAAAAGGCAGAAGTTCTGGTGCCTGCCATGAAAAACGTCAAACAGTTGCAAAAGGCCATCTATAGCAACTTGCAGGCCGCCATGTTGAAGCAGAAAACTGTTGACCAGGCGATCGCCGATGCCGCAAATGAATGGAACAGCGCCACCTAAAATCAACTGAATAGCACGACGCCTAACCCGCGATCGTGCTTCCTGTTGCACAGTGAGTTAAGTGCATTTACACTTCACTGAAATATAATCTCCATCACATTTGATGGGTTCATTAATACTCAATGGTGATACTTCCCATTGAGTTATTTTTTGCAAAATTATAAAATCCGCTCAAGCAGATCGGCTCGCCGTTTCATTGCCATCTTGCATGAATCTAAATCATTCATATAGATAGTGACGTAGGACAAGAATAATTCAAGTCAATACAATCATTCAATCAACGATTTTAGTACCTCATATTTTGAACTTCAGAAGCAATCAAATAAAGTCTGACATCAGTTTCATTATTAAAATTTTGCGGTACTTGAGCGAGGATTTTTTACATATTTTTTGAGTATTACTCAACCATCTTCGTCAGTTTTCTATCCAACAGATAGCCCCGATGAACAGCATCACCCAATCGGGTAGTTGCCAGCCTCACGATCGAATAGTACATTTGAACGATAGCAATTTTGGAGGAAAACCTATGTCAGCGACACTTACTCCTCATTTGACTGTCAACGATGCGGCAGCCGCGATCGCGTTTTACACCCAAGCTTTCGGGGCTGTAGAGCACTTTCGGTTACCCACCCCAGACGGCAAAATCATGCACGCTGAAATCCAAATTGGGGATATGCTCCTGTTCTTGAATGACGAGTTTCCTGAAATGAGCAGTAAACCACCCAGTGCGCTCAACAGTTCACCCGTGACCCTTCATTTGCAAGTCGATGATGTTGATACCTGGATGCAGCAAGCGATCGCCGCCGGGGCAACGGTCACCATGCCAGTGGAGAAAATGTTTTGGGGCGATCGCTATGGCCGCATCGTCGATCCCTTTGGGCATGAATGGTCTCTTGCCACCCAGGTTGAAACCGTGTCGCCGGAAGACGTGAAACAACGAGCCGCAGCCCTCTTTGCCGCCTAAACAAACCACCTGCGCGGGTTCGCGATCGCGGCCAAGCGGCTGGGAACGGGGACATATTCAGCCCCAAAAATCACCCAGTTTCCAGCCCAATTTCTTTCAAGCGATAGATTTGTTTGCCGCCTCCAAACTGTATGCTGATGCAGCCTGTTACAGATCTGTAACGGCCTTCCATCCGGCATTCACATAAGGTTAACCAGGCTGCCATGAATCGCGAACCCCATGAACTCAACAACGCTGACAAGCGGCAAGAACTCCAACAAGAACAGGAAGCATTTCGGCTGCGCCAGGAAGAACAACGGTTGCGAGATGCTGAACGCCGCTCAACGTTTGCGTGGGTCCGCAATAGTATCTTGCTGCTGGTAAGTGCCCTAGAAATTTTGTTAGCCATTCGCTTCTTTTTGCGGGTAGCTGGAGCGAATACCGATAACACCTTTGCCCAGTTTATTTACAATCTTTCTGAGGGTTTTGTTGCGCCGTTTTCCACACTTTTCATCAGTCCTGTCAGGGGTGAAGGGGCGTTCATTTTTGATGTGAATATTCTGATTGCCATGTTTGTGTACGCTCTGCTGGGCTGGCTAGCGTTGGCTATTGTCAACTACGTGCAAGGTCGACAACCTTAAGGGGCGAATCGCGGGTTCTGTTTCATTGCCTAATCTTCAGGGCGATCGCGGGTGGCCACTGGAGGGGTTGTGATCGGGTCAGTCGGGGTCGCTCCAATCGCTGGCGGTGCCAGGAAATGCAACAAAACACTGGTGCCCAACATAAACATGGCATCACAGATAAATTCTCGCCGAGTGTAGCGTCGAGCCATAAGTACACCTCTGTACACCAATCTTAAATCAACATCTTACGGTATCCCGCTCCAATTGGGGCCGGAGCATGGGAGATTCAGGTTTGATCATGCAGTTTGGACGGGCAGATTAAAGCGGGCGATCGCGGCTGATTCCATCCTCACCGTTCTCGATTGGGGAAAACTTGCGCGGCTGGAGCGATCGCGGCACAATGAAAGGGTGAATTGCTTCAAGGTTCGTTACAATCTTTTCATCGAATGCCGGAACAGCAAGCCCTTACCTCTGTCGCTTCTAGGCCCGACACGCCACCGCAGACTGCAACCACCCGCCAATCTATCGCAGCCGCACCAGTCGATTACGATGTGGTCATTGTTGGGGGTGGGCTCGTTGGCCTGACCTTTGCTTGCGCCTTTCAGGATTCTGGGATGCGGGTTGCCCTCATCGAAGCCAGAGCCGCCTCGGCAGCCGTGGCGCGGGGCCAAGCCTACCACATCAATTTGATGTCGAGTCGCATCTTTGCAGGCTTAGGTGTGTGGGAATCCATGCGGCCTGAGGTAAATCCCATTGCTGAAATTCACCTCTCCGATGTCACCTATCCTCATCCGGTGCGGTTCGTGCCCCAAGATCTGCGCACTCCAGAGTTGGGCTATGTGGCAGAGCATCGAGTGTTGCTAGAGGCGCTTCAAGCACGGGTGCATCAGTGTCCCAACCTGACTTATCTGTGCCCGGTGGAAGTGGTGGAAACGCAATTTACCCCCGCAGAAGTGACCCTTTCTCTGCGGCAGGGCGAGAAAGACTGGCAGGTGCGATCGCGGTTGCTCGTGGCGGCAGATGGGGCGCGATCGCCCATTCGACAACAACAGGGCATTCAAACCTACGGTTGGCAATATTGGCAAGCGTGCGTGGTCGCCTTTATCCAACCTGAAAAACCCCACCAAAACATTGCCTACGAGCGGTTTCAACCCGATGGCCCCTTTGCCATTTTGCCATTACCGGGGAATCTGTGCCGCATTGTGTGGACAGCCCCCAAAGCCGAGGCCGAGGCCATTCTCGCGCTGGATGAAACCGCCTTTCTCGCCAAACTCAAGCAGCGATTTGGCGACCAAATGGGCGACCTGAAATTAGTTGGGCAGCGCTATCTCTTCCCGGTGCAGTTGATGCAAAGTACTCGCTATGCTCAGTCCCGTTTGGCCCTGATCGGTGATGCTGCCCATTGTTGCCATCCCGTGGGGGGGCAAGGGGTCAATCTGGGTATTCGGGATACAGCAGCCCTGGCCCAAGTCTTGATCCAGGCCCACCACCAAGGCTTAGACATTGGCAGCGAACCCGTCTTGCGTCGCTATGCTCGTTGGCGATCGCCGGAAAATTTGGTGATTTTGGCGTTTACGGATACCCTCAATCGCTTGTTTTCCAATACTATCCGTCCGGTGATGCTGCTGCGCCATCAAGGCTTGTGGGTGTTGCGCCATATCCAACTGGCTAAAGTGCTGGCCCTCCGGTTAATGACGGGGCTATTGGGGCGATCGCCTAACCTGGCCAAACGCTGACCTCCTCACACCTACCGCTCAACTGTGCCCGCCCCCCCAAGTTGCAGTTTAATGAACTAGCGCGCTGTTATTTTTGGAAGGCGGTTCCATGCGAACAATTGCCGAAATCAATGAGAAAATTCGCTCCCAGTCTGCGGTGGTGTGGACGGTGGAAGAAACCAAAGCCCGCGTAGCCGAACTCGGCGTTACCCAGGCGGCAAAAACCGTTGATGTCATCACCACAGGCACCTTTGAGCCAATGGAATCCTCCGGGGCCATCATCAACTTAGGCCATACCGACCCCCCCATCAAAATTCGGCAATGCTGGCTAGACGGAGTGCCCACCTACTCTGGGTTTGGGGCAGTGGATTTGTATTTAGGAGCAACCCAGGTCAGCGAGGCCGCCGACGGGGAAGAAGTGCGCGAACGGGGCGGTGGCCACGTCATTGCAGATTTGATTGCAGGCAAAGCGGTGCATTTGCGAGCGATCGGCCAGGTCACCGATTGCTATCCACGGGCCTCCTTTGAAACCACCATCACCAGCGATACCATCAACCAGTTTTACCTGTTCAATCCACGCAATCTCTACCAAAACTTCATCGTCGGGGTCAATGGCGGCGATCGCTTGCTCCATACCTATCTTGGCCCCCTCCAACCCCGACTAGGCAATGCCGTTTACTCGAATCCCGGTGCCCTTTCCCCCCTGCTCAACGATCCCGACTTGCAATTGGTCGGCATCGGCACCCGAATTTTTCTTGGCGGCGGCATTGGCTATGTAGCCTGGGAAGGCACCCAACATTTCCCCTTGCAAAAACGCCTCCCCAACCGCACACCCATCGGGCCGGCGGCCACCCTCGCCCTCATTGGCGACGCCAAGCAAATGGATCCGCGCTGGGTACGGGGCTGTTACTTCAAGAGTTATGGCTCATCCCTAATGTTGGGAGTGGGGGTACCGTTGCCCGTTTTGTCCGAAGCGGTGGTCGCCCATTGTGCTGTTCAGGATGCTGACTTGGTTGCCCCCATTGTCGATTTTTCCATTCCCCGCCGAGTCCGCCCCACCTTTGGCCTTGTGAGCTATGCCCAACTGAAATCGGGTCGTGTGGCGATCGATGGCAAAACTGTGCGGGTCGCCCCCTTAGCCAGTTTGTATCTATCTCGTGCCGTCGCTACAGAACTCAAGCAGTGGATCGAAAGTGGGCGCTTTGAGTTGACCGAAGCCGTTGCCCCGATCGCCCCCGATCGCGCTTTTCTGCCGCAAAATGTGTGGGGTGCTCAACTGGAAATTGACTAACGGATCTAAACACCAGCCATGACAGACATTATCGAGATTCTCACCGCCGACTATGCCCGGTTTCCCCAGGATCAGACCTACGCCATCTACGCCCAAGACGTGTATTTCAAAGACCCGATGAATGAATTTCGGGGGTGCGATCGCTACCGTCAAATGATCGGGTTTATCCAAACCTGGTTTCGCAACTGTCAGATGGAAGTTCACGCCATTCAGCAAAATGGCAACACCATTCGCACCGATTGGACTCTCCGGTGGAATACACCTTTGCCCTGGCAGCCGCGCATCGCCATCCCCGGTTGGAGTGAACTCACCCTCAATGACCAGGGCTTAATTGCATCCCACATCGACTACTGGCATTGCTCCAAACTGGATGTGATCAAGCAACATATCGCGTTTTTTCAGTAACTCAAACCTGAGTGCGATCGCACCTCCTACCAACCATCGATCTCAGTTTCATCCCAAATTTCCAGATTGCGGTCTTTGAGATAAGTCAGTGCATCTTGGATCTGGATTTGCTGCCCCCTTAACTCCAAGGTAAACCAGCCATCACCTCTCGCATTTGCCCCTAAGATTGCCGCTTTGATATTCACAGTCAGATGATAGTGCGAAATCAAGTGCGAAATGATGGGTTCTTGATGGAAACTTTCTGGAATTCGCAGCCGAATCGAAATTTCCGTTATCCGGTCTTGATTCAGTAACATTGTCAGTTTCTCCCAAGTATTTTGTTGGTGTACGGTTAAGTGTATTTAGACCATATCTTCCGGTCAGGCGTGGGGCGATCGCCCCTCCATCCAGGCCGTCAGTTGCCGCCGAATCTCATCAAACAACGCGCCATTATCAAAGAATTTCTTTTGAACCGTCGCCCATCCTCCATAGGTCTCTACCGTGCTGAGAGTTGGCACTGGTTTGTATGGAGCCACCAACGTCTGATCCTTGACCGTCAGGGCATCCGCCGGACGAAACCCCACCTTGGCAAATTCGGCCTGGGCTTCTGGAGTAAAGAGATACTGGACAAAGGCTTCTGCTACCTCGCGAGAACCCCGTTGATCGACGATTTTATCCACCACGGCGATCGGGTTATCAATCGAAACGTTGATATCCGGAATAAAGTAGCTAGACGATTCCCCTTTTTGCGCCGCCAACAATACTTCGTTTTCGTAATTCACCATCGCATCGCCCTGCTCTTGTTTCAGGAACACATCTGCGGCTTCCCGCGCATCCCGAGTCAAGATCGGCACATTTTTGTAGGCTTCAGTCACAAACTGAGTCGCTGCGGCATCACTGCCCCCCGCTTTGACTCCCGCATTCCACAAGGCTAAAAAGTTCCACCGAGCCACGCCAGATGTTTTGGGATCAGCCGTAATCCACTTCACGTCGCCCCGCGCTAAATCAGCGAAGGACTGGATATTTTTGGGATTACCTTCTCGCGTCACCAGGGCCGCCACCGATTTAGAGACAATACTGTTATTGGGCAATTCTTGCTCCCAACCGGGCGCAATCAACTGGGCCGAAACCAGCTTCTCCACATCCAGAGCCAAGGCCAGGTGTACCACATCCGCTTCTAACCCATCCACCACGGCGCGGGTTTGGGAACCGGAACCGCCATAGCTTTGGTAGAAAACCACGTCCTGACCATGCTCTTGCTTCCACTTGGCCGCAAATTTGGGAATGATGGCATCGTGGGCTTCTTTCGTGACCGCAAAGGAAACCAGGGAAATTTCGACTTTTTTAGGTTTGCCATCGGGGGTTAAGTTGCTACTCCCGGAACAGGCCGCGATCGCCAACCCCAAACTCAGCCCCACCAACAGGAGACTCAGAAACCGCCGCAGGGGCGATCGCCACCACCGCCCCACCTTCAGCCCCTTCAGCCCAGTCTGCTGCCACTTCACCATACCCCTCCCAAAACCCGGTTCCCCGATCGAGATTAAAGCATTTACATCGTCAGACTATCCTACGCAGACCAGATCCTAAAGTCAAGCAAATAATAACGGTTTTCCGACCGACAAACCGTAGTTTATCTCGCAATGGCCTGAGCGATCGCCCAAACCCTTATCCATTGGTTTGCTCTAGAAACCAAGTGGTACAGTGTGTAAAGTAAAAGAATGTAACTAAATTCTCAGGAAGGGTTTCCTCATCCATGCGTGTAATTCTCATGACCGGCAAAGGTGGCGTTGGCAAAACTTCCGTTGCCGCCGCAACAGGTCTTCGTTGCGCTGAATTAGGCTATCGCACACTTGTCCTGAGTACCGATCCAGCCCATTCCCTGGCCGATAGTTTTGATCTGGAAATGGGGCATGAACCCCGGCTCGTGCGGCCCAACCTGTGGGGGGCAGAACTGGATGCACTCATGGAGTTAGAAGGCAACTGGGGAGCCGTCAAACGGTACATTACCCAAGTGCTGCAAGCCCGCGGCCTCGAAGGGGTGCAAGCCGAAGAACTCGCCATTTTGCCGGGGATGGATGAAATCTTTGGGCTGGTGCGCATGAAACGCCACTACGACGAAGGCGAGTACGACGTGTTGATCATCGACTCGGCCCCCACCGGCACCGCTCTGCGCCTGCTCAGCTTGCCCGAAGTCGGCGGCTGGTACATGCGCCGCTTTTACAAACCCTTGCAAGGTATTTCGGTGGCCTTACGCCCCCTGGTCGAACCCCTGTTTCGCCCGATCGCCGGGTTCTCCCTGCCCGACAAAGAGGTCATGGATGCGCCCTACGAATTTTACGAGCAAATTGAAGCCCTGGAAAAAGTGCTGACCGACCCCACCCAAACGTCTGTGCGGCTGGTCATGAACCCCGAAAAAATGGTGATTAAGGAATCTCTCCGTGCCCACGCTTACCTGAGTCTGTACAACGTGGGCACGGATTTAGTCGTCGCCAATCGCATCATCCCCGAGAGTGTCAGCGATCCCTTTTTCCAACGCTGGAAAGAGCAACAATACCAATATCGGCAAGAAATCCACCAAAACTTTAGCCCCTTGCCCATCAAGGAAGCGCCCCTATATTCCGAGGAAATGTGTGGGCTCGCCGCCCTTGATCGCCTGAAGGAAACCCTGTTCCCAGCGGGAGAAGACCCGGCCCAGGTTTACTACAAAGAAACCACTTTGCGCGTGGTGCAAGAACAGCAACAATACAGCCTGGAGTTGTATTTACCCGGCGTCGAAAAACACCAGATCGAACTCAGCAAAACAGGAGACGAACTGAATGTGCGGATTGGGAACCACCGCCGCAACCTGGTCTTGCCCCAAGCCCTAGCCGCTCTGCAACCCGCTGGAGCTAAGATGGAAGCCGATTATCTAAAAATCCGCTTCGCCTAATCACCGCTGAGGCCAGGGGACATCCGGTTAGAGGGTTAGAGGCGATCGCTCACGAGGTGGTCGCCTCTAACTGCATCGCCACCTGAAACGCCGCCTGATCGGGAAAGATATCAAACATGCGATCAAGGGCGGAAATATCAAACAAAAATCGAGCTTGCTTTTGGAGGCCACACAGATACAACTGGCCTCCCACCATCCGGAATTTGGAATGCATTGACACCAGGGTGCCCACCCCAAAACTGTCAATCATCGAAACATGTTGCAGATCGATCAAAATCAACCGAGCGCCTTCTTCGCAATCGGTATGAAATTGTTGCAGTAATTGCTTGGCCACATTGGCAGACAAAATGCCTTCTGGTTGCAACACCCTGAAATCTCCAGAGTTCATCATTGGGTTCCTCCCATCAGATTTCACGTCTCCAGCAATATCGCGATCGCACGGGAAAGCGTCATTGCTCCTGGTCTGCACCCACTTGCACCCATCGGTTAAGCGACCTTGCCACCAAACCCTCTTCCTCAGTATTCCCACGCTGAGGCCAGAGGCAACAGTTCACCGCGATCGCCCAATGCCATCCCACGGCACAGCCATTCCGCCCACCGATTCCTGCCCACAAATTAAGGGGAATTTGGCGGTGCGACCATCCCCGATGGTGCCGGAGCCAATGCCTGAGGCCGCAGATAGGCCATGCCCCCCAGACCCAACCCCCAGACCACCACCGCCAACCCATGCAGCAGCGTAATCGTCCACAGGGAGCCCGTTACCCGATACACCACCGTACAGGTTAGACCGAGCAGCGCATACAAGACCAACACCCCAGGTTTCGTTCCGGTGGGCTGGGGCGATCGCGTCAACCGAGCCCACAGGGGATAATGGGCCACGTACAAACCCAGACTCACCAACGCAAACAGCCACCAGTAGGGTTCTAGGGGGCCAGTCCGCCCCGGCTCCGGAATCAGCAACACCCGAAAGATTAACTCTTTGACCAAGGCTGGCATCCAGAATAGGGCGATCGCCCGTCGCAATTGCCGGGGCCAGGGAGCAGGCCAGGGCTGCCACCGCACTACCCCCAAGCGTCGCCCCACCCCATAGGCGATCGCCCCAAAGATCACCCCCGCCCCCGCCGTGAAAGCCCAACCCGGTAAGGCTGGGACGCGGAGTGACCCCAAAATTTGCGTGAGCAGGATAGAAAAAATCGGAATATTCGTCCAGGGCAAAGTCCAGGCACCCAAGGCCAGCGTCGGGGCGATCGGATAAATCGTCGGGTCAAAACCACCCAATTGGTTCGATCGCAATACCCAGAGACTCGCCCGATTTTTCAAATACAAAATTGCAATTTCATCTTGCCCCTGCCGGGGTAAGGCTGTGCGCCACGTCAGCAACCCCGTCAACAGATTGCGTACCGTCAACTGGCTCAAGCTGACAAATTGAGATTGCGTGCCCAACACCACATCCGCGTTATTATCCCAATCCCACCGCACCACCCCCAACGGCGTCAGTTGCTCATAGAGATCACGAGTCAGCCGTACCAACCGCCGAAACCGTTGGGAATCAGGCGCAGAAGGATTTGCCCGCATCCAGGCTACCGCTTCCGGAGTCTGTTCCACCTTCTGTTGGAGGCGGCGCAAGGTGTTGTAAAGAGCTTGATTCGAATCTTGCACACAAGAGGTCGCCGCACTAATCAGCGCACTGCCCGTCCCATCGCCAATGCGGTACCGCGCCGCCACCAGGCTCAGTTCCGCCAACAGTTCCCGCAGGGGCGAAAACGTCACCGAGCCAAATTGATAGTCCTCAGTGAGGGGCTCAAAGTTGACCAAAATATCCGACGTGGGATGGGTGCCCATTTTGCCCCGCTGCAAGTCGCCCATGTAATTGGCCCAGGTACTCACCCCCGACATAATGCCAGGGCCATTGTTGGCGTAGACCTGCACATAGGTCACATCAAACTGGGGTTCTTGGGTAAATTCATCCCGCACGACTTCCGCCAAGCCATAGGCAAAGTGGCCAGTGTATGTCCCCAGGGGGCCGTTTTCACCCAGGTCGCCGTCTCCCCCCCGCGCCCCAAACAGGTGCAGCACAAGGGCACGAGTCCCGATCGCGTTGGGGTTCGTTAATCCCGCTTGCCAGGGGGCGATCGCCTGCTCAGGCTCCTTGGCACGGGCATCCACCACCACCGACTGAACCGTGCCCTTCCGGGGTGCCGTCTCCGCCCAATTGTCATAGCGAATGTAGTTCAAAGCGTTGGCTTGCCCCAATACCACCGTTGTCGGTTTGAGTTGAAACAGCGATCGCGGCTTTAAGGCTTGCACCGTAAACAAGCCCTGGCGATCGGGCGCACCATAGACATACCAGCCCGCACTGCCCGCTGGCGATTTCGCTAAATCACGCGGCGTCGAGGCAAACACTCCCCGACTGTCGGATGGTTGCTGCGGTACCCGAATGACCGCCATTGGCCCATCAAATTGCTGGGTTGCCGGGTTGTAATGCTGAGTGCGGAAAAACTCACTCGCACAGGGCGCACCACCAGGACACTGGGTTGGCAAGGGATAGCCCACCGGGGGGGCGATCGCCTCCACCACCTTGACCAGCGCCACATAACGGCCCGTCGTCATCACGGGTTCCTGGCTAATGCGCACTGTCGGGGTTCCCGGCCCCGGAATCGGCGGTGCAGTTAGGGCATTCCCCTCAAACTGGATATCCCCCGCTAAGCCCACCGTGACATCATCCTGGGGCCGAAAGCCAGCCAGCGATTGCAACGGGCCAACCTGCTGCCGCCCATTTAACCGCACAGGATGAATCCGGCCTGCCTCAATGCTCTTTTGCACATCCGGGGGAAATTGCACATCCTGGGTTGCAGTCTGCACATAGGTCTGAGTGCGGGGATTCTGGCTCCAGCCCAGCCGCACGATTTTGCCCACCAAATCTTGATAGGGCGGCGGTGCATGATAAACCTCTAGCCATGCCCAGTCCGTTTCCTGGGTCGCTCGCTGCCATTGTTGGTATTGTCCTGGTTTGGGGAGAATCAGCCGTCCCAACCATTGCGCCGTCGGACGGTAGAGATCCGTAGGCAGGGTTTGGGTTAAGGGATAAAAGCTGAGCTGGTTGAACGGAGCCGAGGCGATCGCCGGAGACTGAGCCGGGGCGATCGCGATCGTCAGAAACCCCAACCAACAGGCCACCACGCCCCCAAGCCCCACCCGCACCCACCATTTGCGCGATCGCCGCCACACACACCGCAGAGAGAAAGCCGATCGCCAGGAATACATATACAGGGCCTCTTCGGGAGGAGCAATCTGGGTGAATTTTAGGCGACTTTGGGGCGAATGGAGCGGTTCAGCAAAACAGCTTCAAGTGCGGCGATTCAACACTTGTTCTTGCTCCGCCTCGATCGCTTTTTTATAGACACTCACAAAATGGGCCAAAATCACATCTCCGTTGTAGTCCACAAAGCCCCAGGCTTGACCGGGATGGGCAAAGACCAACTGGCCCGTTTGGGTCGGTGGCGCAGTCGGAATGCCATCGGCCATGTTCACCACGCGATAGGAATTGGGCACAAGCCGACTGTGAGTCTCTGCAAACTCCACATTGCCAACTCGCGGACTGGCATAGGTATACAGACGCAATTGAGGCCGCAACTCAGGCACCCGAATCGCCAAATCCATTGCTGCCAACGTCGCCAACGAGGCCCCCAGGCTATGACCTGTAATGTACAACGGGCGAGATTTATCCAACGTTTGGATAATGTCTAACACTTGTTGGGCGATCGTGCCGTAGATGGTGGCAAAGCCGCGATGCACTTTCCCCACAAACTGAAACGCGGATAACTCGCTATGGCTAATTTGTTGGGCCAAGACATTTTGAATCCATTCATTGGTTTGCTGGGTGCCCCGAAAGGCCAGGATATTGTGCTCTGGCGATCGCAACACAAACCCCCAATACACCGGATTCAGCCACTTGACCGTCACCACTTGCCCCCCAATGCTTTTGACGATGCTTTCCACCTGGTCCAAGTTTTCCCGGAGGGGGTCGGGCTGCAATAAGGCGGGATCTGCCGCATTCGTCGATAGCTCTAACTTGCGGGTGGTGGTGGCTTCTTCTGGCCCGATGATCGTCGCGATCTGAGTGTAGGGAGCGAGGCTGGCATCAAAGCTGGGCAAACGATTGATCGCGCCGTCATAATCCTCCACGATCGTCCCGGTGAGATACTGCTCTGTCCCCAGGCGATCGCACCGAATCAGTAGTTTCGACATCTTGCGGTCGTAGGGCACTGTCGGCGGCACCAACCGCAACTGATTTTTAATCGCCTGCGCCGCTTCCGAACTCACCGTATCGCCGCTAAATGCTTGTTCAAGATAGCGATCGACATAGGCTGGCGACTGACGGGCCAACGCTGATAGTTGCGCCTGATCCAGGGTAAATTCCCGCTGCTTAGCGTAGTAGTACAATCCCGTATTGGCCGCGATCGCCCCAAACAACCCCACCAGCAATTGCCGCCGTTCCCGACTGCCACCCCCACCGGCCCGCAAGGCAAACAGCCCCATCGGTTGCGTACGCTGACTTTCATCCCGCAGTTCTGTCGCTTTGCCACTCGCGTAATACTGGTTTGTGGCTTGGCCAGCAATCCACGTGAAGGTGCTAAAGGCCGCCGCCAACGCAAACGCCTTGCATATAGGGAAATAGATCGCGATGACGATCATCAACCCCCAGGCCAACCCCGCCATGATTAACGCGCCGACCCCACCCGCCAAATTCCCGGCGATCGCCAAGATGTCATGCCCCTTGGGGTAGCCCCACCTTGCCCCCACATCGCGCATCATCTTGAAACTGAGCACACCCACGAGCACCAACGAAGCACTGAACCAGCCAGGAAACGGGTTCAACCCCAAAATTGCAGCAACCAGAGCATATTCAAAAATTAAGGCCCGCATTTCATGGTTGGGGGTTTGCCACCAAACCCTTGGCTTCCCATCCTCCACAACGGCGGAAATCTTTTCGTCCATCGACATCGGTGCCCTGCCGCCAGCGATATAAAAGGTATGCTTCGTCACCATACCCTGAGCTAGCCGGGATGCAATTTGTTTTAACGAAAACCTAAACCTTTGGGCCTCTGGGGGTGGCACGGCTCAGCCAAAGCCCCAGAGCTAGGCCCTTCCAAGCATTTTGGGTTCCAGTTCCCCCGCCCAAAAAATTCTACGCCAACGGGCCGCGATCGCCTTAGGATTAAGAAGTTCGTTGCCCTTCGCATCACCCTAAACAATGGAACGGATTGGATTTATTGGCTTGGGCCTGATGGGGAAACCGATGGCCCGAAATATATTGAAGGCAGGCTATCCACTCCTGGTGTACAACCGCAGTCGCGCACCGATGGAAGAATTAGCCGCTGAAGGAGCAGTCATGGCCGAGTCACCCGCCGCGATCGCCCAAGGGTCAGATGTGGTCATTACCTGCTTACCAGATTCGCCGGATGTGGAATCAGTCATCCTCGGCCAAGACAGCGTGTTAACCGGGGCGCGATCGGGAATGCTGGTCATCGACAATTCCACCATCGCACCCGCTGTCGCCCGCAAAATTCATCTGGCTTTGCACCAAAAAGGAGTCGAAGCCTTGGATGCGCCTGTATCTGGCGGTGACATTGGCGCGCAGCAAGGCACCTTATCGATCATGGTTGGGGGCTCCGAAGCGGCATTTCAGCGGGCCCTCCCGATCTTGCAGGCAATGGGCCAAAACATTGTGCATATTGGCGATGCGGGAGCCGGACAAGTCGCCAAAGCGTGTAACCAAGTCGTGGTAGCTCTGACCGTTCAGGCCGTGGCCGAAGCCTTGACCCTGGCGAAAAAGTCGGGTGTTGATCCCGCCAAGGTGCGATCGGCCTTGCTCGGTGGGTTTGCTCAGAGCCGCGTGCTGGATGTGCATGGGCAGCGAATGTTGGAAGGGCGCTTTGAGCCTGGGTTTAAGCTCCAACTCCACCGCAAAGATATGGGCATTGTGTTGCAAACAGCGCGCGAGGTGCAAGTGCCCTTGCTGGGGGCTGCGCAAGTGACGGAATTGATGAATGCCTTGCTGGCCCAGGGTAAAGGGGATTTAGACAATGCCGCCATGATTACCCTGTATGAACTGTTGAGTCTGAAGGACTAAGGGGTTATTTGGGCTGGGGAGGGGCAGGCGATCGCAAATAACCCGTCAGCCACAGATCTGGCCCGCTGGCTTGCCACTGAACACCCTCCAGGGGATAGGCGTCAGTCATTTGGGTTAAGCCCAGATCGCCAATAGGGCCGGGGGCCGTCACCCCACCAATGACCTTAGGAGCAATGAAGACCCAGAGTTTTTGCACCGCTCCGGCGGCGATCGCCTGAGCCGCCAAATTTCCCCCACATTCCCACAACACGCTCAATAAGCCGCGATGGTACAGGTACTCCATGACCGGATCCGGCGCAACGGCTTCGAGTTCAATCACTTCGACGCCCTGCCGACGTAACCGAGCCTGCACTTCGGGGCGGGTGTCCGCCTGGGTAAACACAAGGGTCGGAGCGATCGCGGTATCCCACAAACGAGCGTCCAGCGGTAACTCCAGCGATCGACTCATCACTACCCGTAACGGCGTAATATCCGACCGCCGACTGGTGAGTAGGGGATTATCTTGGCGCACCGTATTCCCCCCGACAATGACCGCATCGCACCCCGCCCGCAGCTCATGCACCCGCGATCGCGATTCTGGCCCCGACACCCACGCACTATGCCCTGTCGTCGTGGCAATCTTCCCATCCAGGGTCATCGCGTATTTCAAAATCCCAAACGGGCGGTGGGCCAAAATCCGATGCACAAACGCTTCATTCAACTGTTGGCAGGCCGCTTCCTCTACGCCCACGGTCACCGCAATGCCAGCAGCCCGCAACTTCGCAATGCCCTGGCCAGCCACCTGGGGATTCGGGTCAACCATGCCCACCACTACCCGTTGCACCCCCGCCGCAATTACCGCATCGGCACAGGGGGGCGTCCGACCGTAGTGACTACAGGGTTCTAAGTTGACATACAGCGTTGCACCACGAGCGCGATCGCCCGCCTGCCGCAACGCAAATACCTCTGCATGGGGTTCCCCCGCTTTGGGATGAAACCCCTCGCCTACAACCTCGCCCTGTTGCACCACAACGGAACCCACCAAAGGGTTAGGGGCCGTTTTGCCCATTGCTTGGGCGGCCAGGGCAAGACAACGCTGCATCATCAAGCGGTCATCGGCAGACTGAGGCATCGTAGAGTCGCTGAGTAACAGTGAAGGACAACAAATAAAACTGAACTATTGGTGAAATAGCACAGGAGTAGCGGCGATCGCGCCATCACACCAACACCAGTTCCCAAGCACATCTATCAGTGCGTAATAACAAAAAACCAGGAGATCAGACAATCTCCTGGAGCAATCCTTAACGTACTGAATGAAAACTCAGGCAAGCCTGATCACTGACTCGATTTGAATCACTCAAATCAAGACAACTGCATTCCTGAGCTTCCCTGCAATGAGCTTACTTGATAGAAACCTTTGCACCAGCTTCTTCAAGCTGCTTCTTGGCATCTTCAGCAGCATCTTTTGCAACAGCTTCTTTGATCGGCTTAGGAGCTGCTTCAACCAGATCCTTCGCTTCCTTCAGACCCAAGCCGGTCAGAGTCCGAACGATCTTCAGAACTGCAATCTTCTTGTCAGCCGGAACTTCTTCCAGAATGACATCAAATTCAGTTTTCTCTTCTTCAGGTTCAGCAGCAGCAGCAGCACCAGGAGCCGCCATCATCATCATGCCGCCAGCCGGAGCCGCAGCACTAACACCAAAGGTGTCTTCGATCGCTTTCACGAGTTCCGATGCCTCAAGCAGAGTCATCGATTTTAACTTCTCAATAATTTCTTCAGTAACCGCAGACATGGTTTAACTCCGTGTATGTGTAATGGTGAAACTTGGTCAATTCATGCAACCCGCTTTAGGCGGATTCGTTGTCTTTGTCGATTTTTGCCTGAATCGCCCGGGCGACAGAAGTTGGAATTTGGTTGATTCCCACGGCCAACTTGGTGGCGACACCGTTGATTGCGCCTGCAATCTGAGCAATCAGTTGTTCCTTCGACGGCAGATCGGCGATCGCCTTGATCTCTTTCTCCGTTAAAGCCCGCCCTTCCATGACACCGCCACGGAGTTCAGTCTTTTTGGATACCTTTTGGAAATCCTGATAAGCCTTGAGGCCACTGCCCAGATCATCTTTCAGGAGCAGGAATGCATTAGAACCTTGCAGGAATTGTTCCATCGGCTGCCAATTTTCGTCGTCGGCGATCGCAACGCCCATCAACTTATTTTTGGCTACTTTGCAAACACTGCCAGACTCCGCCAACTGTTGCCGCAGCTTCGTAATTTCCGCAACAGACAACCCTTTGTAATCGATGACAACAGCCAATTGGGTTTCACTCAAAAGTTCTTTGAGCTCAGTCACCAATTCTTTTTTGCCTTCTAACGTTCTCCCCATTCGTAATCACCTCCCAGCTATTTGGGTCTTATAGAACGAAACTTTTTTCCGACATAAAAGAGCCCCAGCAGTCACACTGAGGCTCTTCAATCCAAGGCGTGCAAACACAACCACAGGTCTGCCCAATCCTTGAATGAAACCTCAGCAGGATGATTAAGCCCTGGCCCCTGCGATCTCCGGCTTCGCTATGTCATTGTTAGAGATTGAATCTTGATACGTAATCCTTTGCGATATGGATAAACGGAAAAAACCAAAAACCAACGTTGAATCAGCGAAGTGTTTCTACCGGAGCCCAGTCCTAAGCCAACTTGAGATCACGTAATGCGCTGATATCAATTTCAATCGAAGGCCCCATTGTCGCCGCAACGTAAATACTACGCCAGTAGCGCCCCTTCGCACCAGAAGGCCGATTTCGGTCAATGGTTTCCTGCAAAGCCTTTAGATTTACAAGCAGGTCATCGGCAGGAAATGCAGCCTTACCAAACATAACATGGACAATCCCCGTTCGGTCAGCTCGGAATTCTAATTTCCCAGCCTTAAATTCTGCGATCGCCTGCGCCAAGTCAAAGGTCACAGTCCCACCCTTGGGAGACGGCATCAAACCCCGAGGCCCCAACATCTTACCCAGCTTGGCCACCTGCGGCATCATATCCGGTGTCGCAATCAACAGATCAAAATCCATCATACCCTTTTGGATTTCGGCGATCAGCTCTTCCGACCCGGCAATATCAGCACCCGAGTTAGACGCTTCCGTCACCTTTTCCCCACGGGCAATGACCGCAACCCGCACCGTTTGGCCCGTCCCTTTTGGCAGTGCTACTGTTGTCCGCAACTGCTGGTCAGTATATTTCGGATCAATCCCCAAGCGAATGTGAGCTTCCGCCGATTCCGAGAACTTAGCTGTCGCAGTCTCTTTCAGCAACTGCAAAGCCTCTAACGGCTCATAGGGACGATCTTCAACCTTCCCTTGTAATTCTTTTAATCGTTTCGAAACTTTTGGCATTGTTTATTCTCCTGGGGTCATAGCGAGGCCACACCTCTGCCCCGAATACGTTGACTTAATCTTTGACCGTCACACCCATGTTGCGGGCAGTACCTTCAATAATCCGCATCGCAGCCTCAATGTCATTGGCATTGAGATCCGGCATTTTCGTCGTGGCAATTTCCCGGAGTTGATCCCGCGTAATTGCACCCACCTTATCTCGGTTGGGCTGACCAGAACCCCGCTCAACCCCAGCCGCTTTGCGAATCAAAACCGACGCAGGGGGCGTTTTCAACACAAACGTGAAACTCCGATCTTCATAGACCGAAATTTCAACCGGAATAATCATGCCAACCTGATCTGAGGTTTTGGCATTGTATTCCTTACAGAACATCATGATGTTCACCCCGTGCTGACCCAAGGCAGGGCCAACAGGAGGAGCTGGGTTGGCTTTACCCGCAGGCAAGGCCAACTTAATCATTGCAACAACCTTCTTTGCCATTGGTTAACTCTGCTTTTGAACCTGATTAAACTCCAGTTCGACCGGGGTATCGCGACCAAAAATTGAAAGGAGCGCTTTGAGTTTGCTCCGCTCTGGGCTAACTTCAATGACCTCACCTTCAAAGTCTTTGAATGGCCCGGACAGAACCAGGATTTTGTCTCCAGATGCCATGTCGATCTTGACAACTGGTTCTTGCTCACGAGTCTCTTTGAAGATCCGTTCGACCTCGCTGGGACTCAGCGGCATGGGCTTGACGTGCCCCCGCCCCCGACCAGGACGGCGCTGTTCCGCACCCACAAAGTTAATTACGTTGGGGGTGTTTTTCACGATTAACCAGGCTTCATCATCCATCTCCCATTGTTGGCGCTGCTCGCTCCAAACACGGGTTACACGCACGAGGACGTAGCCTGGAAAAACTTTTTCTTCTGTCGTTTGGCGCGATCCATCCTTCCGCACTTTGACTGCTGGAGTTTGCGGAATTTCGACTTGCAGGATTTTATCGGCCACGTCTAGGGTTTGAATGCGCTGCTCCAGGTTGGCTTTGACGCGCTTTTCGCAACCGGAAGCAACCTGAATCGCATACCAACGAGGCGAAACTTTGGTTGAAACCGAAGTTTCAGCGTCACCCTGCTCTTCAAACGGCATCTCATTTTGGAATTCATCTGAATAAGTCATCCGAACACCTGCTTTGCTGCCCACGAAAAGAAATTATCGACCAGGTAAATCAGTGTGGTTGAGAGGGTGATCATCAGGACGACCGCCAGGGATTCACTGATCAACTGCTGCCGACTGGGCCAAACGACTTTATCAAGCTCTTCTTTCGACTCTTTAAGAAAGGTGTTTACTTGAAAGCCTGGTTCAGCTTTTTGGATATCAACCGCGTTTTTTTTAGCAACCTCTGGTTTAGCTGTGTCTTTTTTAGCCACGTTGCTTTTAGCTCCTTTCAAGCTTCTGTCTTTGCAAGGGTGGGTGGTCGGGTTGGCGATCGCTTACAAGTCGGCTGTACCCACTCAAATTCAGCACATGAAAATGACTGCGCAGAATTCGCGCTTTCCTAGCATAACATCTGTCGTGGGTTGGCAAATCAGGATTTCGCAAAAAAACTGGTGGAGAGACTTGCGCGATCGCCCAACTTTTCCGCTAGGGTGGGGAGCAGTGCTGCATATCAGGAAAGGTATGAATCCGACGGATCTGGCGTTGATGTCTGCGGTTGAGCAAGCGCGATTGGTACGCAGCCAAGGCGTGACTCCATTAGATTTGGTGCAGGTTTACCTCGATCGCATTCAGCAATTGGACGCTCAGCTTGGGAGTTATGTAGTGGTGGCGGCAGAGCAGGCGATCGCCGATGCCCAAGCCAAAACCGACCAACTGTTGACCACACCAGCCGAAGAATTACCCCCCCTATTTGGGGTGCCAATTTCGATTAAAGACTTGAATCCGGTAGCGGGGTTACCCTGTGCTTATGGGGTGCGCTGGAGTAAAGGCCGCATGGCCACCACCGACGATGGCGTGGTGCAGCGGATTAAGGCCGCGGGCTGTGTGATTCTCGGTAAAACAGCCACCTCAGAGGCCGGGATTTTGCCCTACACAGAACCGGATGGCTTTCCGCCGACGCGGAATCCCTGGAATCTGGCCTATACACCGGGAGGTTCCAGCGGGGGGGCAGCGGCAGCCCTGGCGGCGGGGTTGTGCGCGATCGCCCAGGGTTCCGATGGGGGTGGCTCGGTGCGGGGGCCAGCCTTTTGTTGTGGATTGGTGGGGATTAAGCCCTCGCGAGGCCGGATCAGCTATGCCCCCTTGGGCGAACGGTTGGGTGGAATTGCAACCAATGGGCCAATTGCCCGCACGGTGGAGGATGCAGCGGCCCTGCTGGATATCATGGCCGGGTATGAATTGGGTGATCCTTATTGGTTGGCGACCCCGGAACCGTCGTTTCAGGCGGTGGCCCAGCGGGGTGAACCGGGGAAATTACGCATTGGATTTACGACGGCGATCGCGCCCGTTGGGGAAGCCCAGGGAGCCTGTCGCACCGCCGTTTTAGAGACAGCCCAGCGGTTAGAAGCCCTGGGGCATACAGTGTTCCCCGTGGATTTGATGGATCTCACCGAGTTGATTGAGCCGTTTACGATTGTGTTTCAGTCAATTTTGAACGAGGCAGGAATTCCGGAGATTTTTCTGGGCAAGATGAATCGCTGGTTTGCGCTACGAGCCAGGTTTTGCTCCTGTGGGCAATATTTGCGATCGCTTTCCAAATTGCAGGTGATTGCCCGTCAACTGGTGCAGCAGTTTCAAACAATGGATGTGTTGCTGTTGCCAACGTATATGCACCCTACCATTCGGCTCAAAGAATGGGCGCGGTATCGTCCGGCCAAGACTTTAGAAAAAATCATTGATTGGATTGCCCCTTGCCCCCCGTTTAATGCCAGCGGCCAACCCGCGATCGCCCTGCCCACCGGATTAGACAGCACTGGTTTGCCGGTGGGGGTGCAACTGGTGGGGCAGCCCGCCGGGGAAGCCACGTTGATTGCCCTAGCCGCCCAGTTCGAGCAGGCCCACCCGTGGACACAGCGGCCCGATTTTGCGACTCAGCTTTGATCCTGGGGTTTGAGCCGCCAATTGGGTTTAACCACTTGCCGCGATCGCGCAATGACCAGGCTGTCGTTGGGTACATCGTCGGTCACGGTAGAACCTGCGGCGATCGTCACATCTGTGCCCAGGGTTAAGGGCGCGACCAAGACACTGTTGGAACCTGTTTTGGTGCGATCGCCAATCGTCGTCCGGTGTTTGTTCACCCCGTCGTAATTGGCCGTGATCGTCCCCGCCCCAATATTCACCCGATCGCCCGCCGTGGTATCGCCCAGATAAGACAAGTGGGCAATGTTGGTGCGATCGCCAATCTTGGTATTTTTCAACTCAACAAAATTGCCAATCCGGCAGCCAGTCCCCGTTTCCACATGCCCCCGCAAATGCGCATAGGGGCCAATGCGCGTTCCTTCTGCTACGCAACTTTCGCTCACCACCGAATACAACACCGTGGCCTCCGGCCCGATCTGGCTGTCTTCAATCAAGCTACCAGGGCCAATGCGACTGCCCGCCGCGATCGCCGTTTGCCCCCGGAGATGGGTTTGGGGTTCGATTACCACATCCGGTTCCAACTGCACCGTGTCGTCAATCGTAATACTGGCTGGATCGATCAGCGTCACGCCCCGGCGCATCCACTCATCCTTAATCCGAGTTTGCAAAATGGTATACGCCTCGGCCAATTGCTTGCGATCGTTAATGCCCAAAATTTCTTGGTAGTCATCCGCATCCACCACCATGACAGGCGACAGATAATTCACCGCATCGGTTAAGTAATATTCTTGCTGATCATTATCAGTCGTTAGCTTGGGTAACACTGCCGCCAAATCACGCCACCGAAAACAATAAACCCCCGCGTTAATGCGTCGATTTTGTTTTTGGGCGGGGGAACAATCGCGATCTTCCACAATTTGTTCCAGTTGGTTTTGGCTATTACAAAACACCCGTCCATAGCCTTTGGGATCGGGCAATTGTGCCGTCAAAATACTGGCCGGACTTTGGCTCTCGCGATGGATTTGGAGCAACCGTTCCAAGGTTTCGGGCCGGAGAAGGGGCACATCCCCATTCAAGATCAACAAATCTCCGTCAAAATCAGCGAGATGGGGAATCAACTGTTGCGCGGCATGGCCTGTCCCCAACTGTTCAGCCTGTTCCACAAACTCTAGGGCGGGGGTGGCGATCGCCGTTTCTGTCTCCCCCAACGCCGTTTTCACCAACTCTTGCCCATAGCCCACAATCACCAAGCGGCGCACAGGTTGCAGCGGCTCCACACCTTTCAGCACCCATTCCACCAGCGATCGCCCACCCAACCGATGCAATACTTTGGGCAAATCCGACTTCATTCGCGTACCCCGCCCCGCCGCCAAGATTGCTACTGCTACCATGCCCATCCAGTTCGCTAAATTCCGTCTATAAGCTTATCAAGCAATGGGTATTCCCGTGGGGGTTCTGGCCGTTCCTGTGGCATCTTGGCCCACAACCCCGCTCACCCAGGCACGGATTGTGAGCGATCGCCCCCTTCGTTGCTGCTGTAGTTGGTGCTGTAGTTGGTGCTGCGCGATCGCCTCAAGCCACCTAACATCCCAGCCCATTTTATAAGTGAACATCAGCTTCTTTCCGTTGTTGAATTCATCGTGTTCCGACTCACTCAAACCGGAGCGATCGCTCCCTTCTTTGCCACCAGTCACCGGGCACGCAACCCACAAAAAGAGCTAAATCAACTTCTCAGATTTCAGCATTTTCAAATTTCTTAGCTTGCACGTTTTAACCCAGTGTTTTAGGGATAAAGGGGGATATTTTTCTAGGTAATAAAAACAATCTATATCGCCCTTTTTCTCAAGCAAACATTTACTCAGAATAGCCTTATGCATCAACCGAATTACCCTCTGTTTTAGGCAAAGCCACATCCCTGAGCCACAGGCTGAATGGCAGTCCCAATTGAAGAAATTACGGATCAACCGCAATTTTTTCGCTCCTGCAATCGCCCCGGCAATGCACCAATCGTGTGTTGCTGAATTTTGCATTTACCGGGATTCGTCGGTGGATTCACCTCTGAAACGCCTAAACTGGACACAGCAGAGAATCAGTTGATGATGGTTATGCCTGAACGTGCAGGAAAAGTTTATCTCGTCGGCTCTGGGCCTGGAGACGTTGCCTACCTGACCCTGCAAGCGCAAGCTGTGCTGTCGCAGGCCGAGGTGTTGGTTTACGATGCGCTGGTGGATGGGGAGTTGTTGACGCTGGTGCCCGACGGGTGTTTGAAGTTGGATGTGGGCAAACGGGGCGGCCAACCCAGCACCCCCCAAGCAGAGATCAATCAAATTCTGGTGGATTATTGCCAGCAGGGCTATTTGGTCGTGCGGCTAAAAAATGGTGATCCGTTTATTTTTGGGCGATCGCAGTCCGAAATTGGCGCACTGAAACGGGCAAACTGCGACTTTGAAGTGGTGCCGGGGTTGTCGTCGTCGTTGCTGGCCCCGCTGATGGCTGGCATTCCCCTCACCGACCCGCGCTTGAGTCCGGGCTTTATGGTGGTGAGTGGCCACGATCCAGAGATTTTGAATTGGGTGTCGCTGGCGAAGTTAGATACGCTGGTGTTTTTAATGGGAGCCCGCACCCTACCGGAAATTGTACGGCGGTTACGCGGGCATGGCCGATCGCCCGATACCCCGATCGCGGTTATTCGCTACGCAGGCCGCGATCGCCAGCAGATTTGGGAAGGCACTCTCGCCAACATTTTAGAGATCACCGCGAATCAATCGCTGTCGCCTTGCGTGATTGTGGTGGGCGAAGTGGTGAAACTCCGGGCCTACATTGGTGAACAGGGCCTGAAGCAACGAACCGTGCCCCCGGAAGCCAAGCCCTCCACCGACAGAAGCGAGCGGCGGCAACGGGAACGCCCCAATGGTGCGCCAGCCACCACTGCACCGAATGGAAGCTTGGGGCCTGTCCCAACTGAGGGAATCCCCAGAGATGAGCGATCGCCCCAACGCCGCCGCCCCACTCCTGATACAGCCTCCGCAGATCGGCGCGATCGCCCCGGCAGGCACCCCAATGCCCCAGCCATCACCAACGTTGCACCGACGCCCAGCCCAGAACCCCTTGCCCCCGCCCCCGAACAAGCGAGGGAACCTGGCCCCCTAACCCACAAAACGATTTTGGTGACCCGCGCGGCCAGCCAGTCCAGCCAATTCACCGCCCTGCTCGAAGCCCAGGGAGCCACAGTGATTGAAATGCCCACCCTGGAAATTGGCCCCCCGTCAAGCTGGCGTGATTTAGATCGGGCTATTTCCCACCTGGAAGATTTTGACTGGTTGATTCTGACCTCCGCCAATGGCGTGGAATACTTCTTCGATCGCCTGGAAGCCGTGACCGGAGAACGGGCCTTTTCCACCAACATTAAAGTGGCCGTTGTCGGCGAGAAAACCGCCAAAACCTTGCGCCGGATGGGTATTCCCGCCGACTTCATTCCACCCGACTTCGTGGCCGATTCCCTCGTCGCCACCTTTCCCGAACCCCTGAGTGGCTTGCGAATTCTCTTCCCACGAGTCGAAAGCGGCGGGCGGGAAGTTTTGGTCAAGGAATTTAGCAATCAGGGAGCCAAAGTCAAAGAAGTTGCAGCCTACGAGTCCTATTGTCCCCCCGCGATCGCGCCGCCAATTTTAGTCGCCTTGCAAGCCAAAGCCATTGATGTGATTACCTTCGCCAGTTCCAAAACCGTGCGGAACTTTTGTCAGTTGCTCCAGGCTGCGGCCCCCGATTGGCCAAGCTGGGTCGAACAGGCTTGTATTGCCTCCATTGGCCCCCAAACCAGCCAAACTTGCCAGAGCTTGCTCGGTCGGGTCGATGTGGAAGCCCAGGAATATACCCTGGACGGCTTGACCCAGGCGATCGCCGAATGGGCCGCCCGTTCCACGCCACCCGAGCTAGAAACCGATACCCCAGCGGCAGAAACACCCCCAGAGGCGACCCCCGAACTCACGGAACCCGAGACCCAGCCGACCGTTGAGGCGGAAACGCCCCAGGCTGAGGCCACGGCACCACCCTCGACAGAGACCCCAGAGACCACCGATCGCCCAACCATAGCGCCACCAGAGCCAACGGCCTCGCCAGCAGAAGCCGCCGAGACAGCAGAGACGGCCCCTCCAGAGTCAAGCCCTCTAGAGCCAGAACCAGCCGATCGCCCCGCCCCCGCGATCGCCCCGGCCACCGCCACCGCACCAGACAACCCCGACCAGACAGAGCCAGAGTCTGCACTGGGCGATCAGCCCCCAGTCGCACCCTCGACAATGGCTCCTCCCGCGGAAACCACCGCCCCCCAGCCTGTAGACCAACCTCCCCCGGAAGACGCCACAGACCTGGAGATTGCCGCGTTAGGCACCGCCGCACCCGCGATCGCCCCACCAGACACCACCCCCATCGAGCGCCCGGAGCCAGACACCGAACCCGTGGTGATTGAGATGGAAATTGTTCCGAACGATCCGGATCAAGAGGCGGCGGAGTCCAATCGCCCTGCCCCCAAAGAGCCCCCAGTTCCACCACCGTCTGCCCAGTTTGCCCCAGTCATTGACCTGGAAATTGTGTCGGCGACGGGTCGCCAATCGAGCGATCGCCCAGCCCCAGATGCGATCGCCCCAGAGCTAATCGCAACCCCCATTGACTCCCCCCTCATTCCCGATCCGTGGAGTGCCGAACCCGACAGCACCCCACCCACCCGCCAACCAACGGCCACCAAACGGACTCCGGGCCAACGGTTCCGGGCGAATACCAACCCACCCCGCCGCCCCCCCCAGCCCCCAGCCCCCCAGGAGGAGTTTCTCCCCGATCCGGTCAACGGCGATCCAGACGATGATTCCGACAGCAATTGGTAAGCCCGTCATTGGCAAACGATGACTTAAACCACCCCCCCGCCAAGCCCCTCTGTGCCCCTTAAAGCCGAGGTAGGTGCGCGATCGCCAACTCCCTGCCGAGCAAAAAAGAATGGAATTATTGGTCTTGGCAACTAGGCTAAGCGACCGGGATTTGCTAGGGTTTTAGACAGTTTTGTTAAAGGATGGACTGGCATGGGGGGACTGAAAGGACGGGATCTGTTGAGCATGGCCGACCTCAGCACCGACGAATTGTACGGCTTGTTGCAGTTAGCCGCGGAATTAAAAGCTGGCCAGATCCATCTCAGATGCCAAAAAATTCTAGGGCTGTTATTTTACAAAGCCTCGACCCGTACCCGCGTTAGCTTTACCGCCGCGATGTATCGGTTGGGTGGCCAAGTGCTAGACCTCAATCCCAATGTCACCCAAGTCAGCCGGGGCGAACCCCTGATTGATACCGCCCGTGTGCTCGATCGCTACCTGGATATTCTCGCCATCCGCACCTTCGAGCAAAACGATCTGGAACTATTTGCCAACTATACCGATATCCCCATCATCAACGCCCTCAGCGATTTAGAACATCCTTGCCAAGTCTTAGCCGACTTGCAAACCATTCAAGAATCCTTCCACACCCTGGCGGATGTCACCCTCACCTACGTTGGTGACGGGAGCAACAATATGGCCCACTCCCTCTTGTTGGGTGGAGCCCTGGCTGGCATGAATGTCCGCATCGCCGCTCCCGCTGACTACCAACCCGCCGCAGACATTGTGCAAAAGGCGAAAGCGATCGCGGGCGATCGCTCCACCATTACCCTCACCACCGATCCCATCGTGGGTGCCAAAGATGCCCAGGTGATCTACACCGACGTTTGGGCCAGCATGGGCCAAGAAGGCCAAGCCGAATCCCGCATTCCCATCTTCCAACCCTATCAGGTGAACGAAGCCCTCATGGCTTACGCCGACAAAGACGCGATCGTCCTGCATTGCCTACCAGCCCACCGGGGAGAAGAAATTTCAGACGGTGTGATTGAAGGGCCACAATCCAAAGTCTGGGACGAGGCCGAAAACCGAATGCACGCCCAACAAGCCCTCATCGCCAGTTTACTGGGGGTAGACTAACTGGGCGATCGCCCACCCCGGCAGCAGGGGCTCCCCTAGCCAGCCCCCTTCACCAACATTCACATAAGAATGATGGGAAAGGGTAGACAGAACTCGGCACAAATGATACAAGTGTATTTGAGTACACTTGTCGTTTGGCGCTGATCCACCTATGGAAGTCCTTACCGAAGCTCAACAGGAGCTCTACGATTGGCTAGTTGAGTACATCCAAAGCAACCAGTACCCCCCTTCCATTCGCCAAATGATGCACGCGATGGGGCTCAAATCGCCCGCCCCAGTGCAAAGTCGTCTAGAACATTTACGCACCAAAGGATACATTGAGTGGACTGAAGGCAAAGCCCGCACAATTCGGCTGACCCAGGAAGTCAAGCGGGGTGTCCCCATTCGTGGCACGATCGCCGCAGGTAGCCTGGTTGATGTCTTTCCCGAAGCCGACGTTGAATACCTGGATCTAGCTGGTCTCTTCCTCAAGCCCACCTACTTCGCGCTGACCGTTCGTGGCGACAGCATGATCGATGCCATGATTGACAACGGCGACATTGTGATTCTGAAACCTGTTGCCGATCCCAAAACCCTGAAAAATGGCACGATCGTGGCCGCCCGTGTTGAAAATCAAACGACCCTCAAATATTTCCATCGGAAAGGCAGCAAAGTTACCCTCAAGCCCGCCAACAAAAAATACGACCCCATCGAAGTTCCGGCATCCCAGATCGATGTGCAAGGTCAGTTAGTCCATGTATGGCGCGATTACAACTAGCGCGATCGCCCGCCTTCCCGCAATCGTAGACAACCCAGCCCTTGGCCCAGGCGATCCTCCCGGCTTAGTGCTCTGTGCCAGGGGTTCGTCCCAATACCCTGTGGTGATGGCTAAATCCGCTCCCTCATCAAGTTGTCTGTTCTGACGCCGGAGGCCGCGCTTTTCCTCAGCAAGACTATGGCATGATGGCTGCATACAAACCGTGCCACTGTCTCAACACGAGCCCTGAGGGAATGAAAGCCAGCCACACCGCCTCCAGTTTTTTTCAGAATCGCAAACTTCCGGCCCTCTTGTTGTTGGGCTTTTCTTCAGGGTTGCCGCTGTTTCTAACCAGTCGCACCCTCCAAGCCTGGATGACGGAAGACGGCGTAGACCTCCGTGTCATTGGTTGGTTTAGTCTGGTCGGGCTCCCCTACACGCTGAAATTTCTGTGGTCGCCGTTTCTGGATCAGTTCGTGCCCCCTATTTTGGGCCGTCGCCGGGGTTGGCTGTTCATCACCCAGTTTGGGTTAGCGATCGCGATCGCCCTCATGGCGCTCCAGCAACCCAAAGCCGCCCTGCAACTGGTGGCCATCAATGCAATGGCGATCGCCCTCCTCAGCGCCACCCAGGATATCGCCGGCGATGCATACCGCACCGACGTTTTGGCCCCCTCTGAATTTGGGGCCGGAGCCTCCACCTGGGTACTCGGATACCGCTTTGCCGTTCTCGTTTCCGGGTCGCTGGCCCTCATCCTGGCAGATTTGCTTCCCTGGCAAGGGGTGTACCTCCTCATGGCCGCGCTCATGCTCGTCGGCCTGAGTACCACTCTCTGGGCACCCAAACCGCGACAACCAGAGCACCCGCCCACATCCCTGGTCAACGCCGTTTACTTGCCCTTCAAAGAATTTTTTCAACGGCTTGGCTGGCGCTCCGCGATCGTGATTCTGCTGTTTATCCTGCTGTACAAAGTCGGAGATGGCCTCGTCGGCAATATGGCAACCCCCTTTTTACTAGAGCGCGGCTATAGCAAAACTGAAATTGGGGCTATCCAGGGCAGCTTTGGCTTTTTGGCGACTACCTTGGGTGTCGTCGGTGGTGGCGTTCTGGCAACCCGCCTTGGCTTGTATCGATCGCTGTGGGTGTTTGGCGCGTTCCAAGCCCTCAGCAATCTGGGCTATTTCCTGCTAACCCAACTCCCCGTCAACAGCTTGTGGTTACTCGGTGCCATCAACTTAGAAAACTTTTGTGCTGGCTTAGTCACAGCCGCGTTCGTCGCCTACCTCATGAGCCTGTGCAATCACGATTTCACCGCCACCCAATACGCCCTTCTCTCTAGCCTTATGGCAACTGGCGGCATTGTGCTTGCCGCACCAGCCGGACAAATCGCGCAGACTGTCGGCTGGGCCAGCTTTTTCCTCCTCACCTTAGTCGCCTCAGTACCGGGGCTGTTGTTGTTACCAATCGTTGCTCCGTGGCAGGGCCAACAGGTGGCTCTAAGAAAAGCCGCTGGGGATGATGCAGATTCAGCCAGGTAATGTAGGATGACATTAGAGAAGTTCACAATTCTTGAAAGTCGTCTCAGAATTGTAACCATCCGCTTTGCACCCCCTCTCCCATCATCCACGTTGCTGTTATGGCCATCTTTCGACAATATATTGCGCCCTTGCTGATTGTGCTGGTGTTTTTGGTGGCATTGGTCGCGGTCAGTTCCCGTATTTTTTTGGCAGAAGACATGGCCGCTCCGGCCCCCATCGAAGCACCAAGCACCAGACAAGCCTCCATTGCGCCTGCCGAAAAAGTCTCGAGTTTGCCCCCGTCTCTCTCCGCGTTGATGCATGGCCTCACCGAAGAGACCGCACTGTAATGGGCGATCGCGCCTCGCAGTGCCCCGCTTGTGAACCATCGCCGCCACCTCCATCGCTCCAGACTAGGGTTATCGTTGCGACTTTATGATGCGTCCGAATGATGGGTGACTTGCCCCCAATTTCCTTGCCAGCCAACTATCGGTTGGGTTTGGGTTCCCCCCTTGACCGAGCAACGCTGCTCAAGTTCATGCAACGCACCTATGCTGAGTTGCAGCCCAACAACAGCTTTGAGCACCTTGCAACGACGGTTGATCAGTATTTTAGCCAAGTCACACCGCTCTGGTGGATCGAGCATGTTCCACCACAAGACAGCGAGATCGCCCCAACGCCCTACGCCGAACCCCAACCCCGCTGTAAAATTGGCTGTGTTTGGCTAGGTAGCGCCATTGACCAACTGACGGGCGATCGCCATAGTCATGTGTTCTTGCTCTACGTCGATCCGGCCCATCGGCGGCGAGGCTTGGGGACGGCATTGATGCAACAAGCCGAAAACTGGGCCACAGCCCGAGGCGATCGCCAGATCGGGCTACAAGTCTTCCAGGCCAACCAAGCAGCCATACAGCTCTATCGCCAACGGGGCTATCAACCCCAGGCTGTTTGGATGAGCAAACGCCTAAAACCAGACCCAAACTCCTTATCAAATGAGCCATTACGTCAGTGAGTCGCCAGCGGCGTAGGTGCCCCTAACCGTTGCACCCCCTCTCGCAGCGATCGCTCCACAGCCTGGGTAAAGACCTCAATCGTTGTTTTTTTATCCCCTTGCCAATAGTGCTGGAAGTACAGCGGCGGCAAAATCTGAATCGAGACCTTCGCCCGAAACCGAGGCCCCGGCTCATACTGCACGGCGATCGGCACCACCGGAATTTGGAAACCAGTACTCGCTTCCGCTTGCTGCACCAAGTGCGCCAACCCCAACTTCAGCGATCGCACAGGCTGATCCCGCACAATCCCCCCCTCTGGGAACAACACCAACTTTTTGCGCGATCGCAATAAATCCACCGCATACCGAAAACTCGACACTTTAGGCCGCGCCAAATCGACCGGAAACGCCCCCAACCGTTGAATCAACCAGCCCTGAATACCATCAAACTGATTCGCATTGGTCATAAACCGCAGCGGTTCCACACTTAACACCGACACCACCACCGGATCCCACCGACTATAATGCTTCGGCGCAAGCACCACTGGGCCATTCACAGGTAAATCGTCAAACCCATGAATGACAACTTGGCGAAAATAAAGACTCAGTAACAGGCGATGCCAGGGCAGTAACAAACTATACAGCCACAGTTGCACCGAAGCCTGCATCGGAAGCGGAGAAGTCATTGTCGTTGCGATCGCGATGATTTTGGCCGTAACACCATCGGGTCAAAGCGCCTATTTCGAGAGCCCAATTTAACCCCATCCGCCCCAAGCCAACCGTCAGGTAACACGGCTTGCCCAGGGATTCGAATCAGCATACAGCTCATCATTGCACCCGCCCTAACTACTGCTTTGCCGCCGCCGCATCCGCCCCCGTCGAAGACGATCGCACCGCCCCATCCAGGGTTTGCACCGTCAACACCTGGGGTGGAGTCGAATCCGGTGGATAAAGCAACTCAACCTCAACCTCGCGGCGATCGCCCCCCGGCAAAGTCAAAGTTAACAACGGTTCGCCTCGCTGGCCCCGCTGCTGCGTCACATGCACGTACCGAGTTTGCACAGTCCCCTTATCGTCTTTATAGCGAATCCGCACTGGCCCCCGGAAAAAAACGCGCTCCTCCGGCGGCTCATAAAACAACAACCCCCCCTTATTCCGGTCATCCTTCAGCGGCGTTTGAATCGCCAGCGTCACCGTTTGCACTTGCTTCGTCGGATTGTGCAGCGGCAGCAGCAGCCTGTACAACACGCCATAATTGCCGTGGGCTTGATAGGCCGTATCAGGATAGCGTTTCACCAACTTGGCACTTTGAATCTGCCCCGTGCCCAGCGTGCCATTGTATAGCGTACTCAGACCATAGGAAAACGCCCGCCCCTGCTTCGGAATCGTCAGCAAACTACTTTTCGTATTGTCTGTTAACTTTGCTTCCCACTGCGACCCAACAGCCACACCCGCAACCCGCCCGTAAAAGACCCTGGGCACCCGCGCATTCAAGGGCGTTGGTGGCGTATCCCGTGGCCCCGCCAAATCACTCGTGACCAAAAACGATTGCCACTCCTCCAGTGTCGGGGTGCGCTCCCGCCCATCCGGTGTAAGGGGGGCAAACATCGCCAAACTCGCCGCATACACTGGGCCATTGCTCCGTAAGCGAATCAACGTGGAACGTCCATTTGACCCTGGCGTCCCAGCCACCGGAATGGGCAAATTGACCAACATTGCATTTTGCCCCGGTTGAATCGTTAGTTCTCGGGGTAACCAACCCTGGCGACGGCCCCGCAATAAATCATTCATAACGCGACTTCCTGGCCCTGCGTAGACCGTACCTCGGGGATCATCCACATAGGACGGCAACGGCAGAAACAATGCATCTGGGCGCGTGGAATAACTGGCACCTTGCAAAATCTCGACCCGGATGGGCTTCGAGGTGGGGTTGTTGAGCAAAATCCCATGAAACAATGTGCGAGGAGTCCCAGTTTGAAAGCGCGAAATGTGGTGGGAGAACACGTCAAAGCGCCCTTCAAAGGCAAAGTTCAAATGGGCGCTGGGAAACCGTTTGCCCAGGGGCGGGAAAGTGGAAAGCAAAACTCCTTCCGTTTGGACAACCTCCGGGCTGTTGCTGTTCAAAACGGGAACCGAGTCTAACTGGCCAGGTAAAGGGCGTACCTCTTGGGCTTGAAAGACCTCCTGGATTTGCAGGATGTCTGGGGCTGGCAGCGTTTCCTTTGGAATGGTGAGTTCTTGGGCCGGTAAGGGGGTAGCTGGCAGCGTTTGGGCCAGCGTGGCAAAGGATAACAGCGACAGCATGAGCCAGTTGGAAGGAACTGTTGATAACAAACGCAAACAAGGGGTGTTGATGGCAATCGGCTGAACCGACCGTCTCAAATCAAAACGAGTCATGATGAGTGTTCAGATTCAGGCTGAAGAGCATCCAACAATCTAGGCGAGACAAGCAAGTCTCTAGATTAAATAAAAACAAGCTGGGCCGCAGGGGTTCTATTCGTCGCATCACTTGACAAACACCCTAAGCTGCTCAAAATTGTTTGAAAAATCATGTAAAAAATGCACTACTTGATGTAAGCATTTGTTGCTTGGAGTAGAGGTCAAGTCGGGCCATTGCAGTTTAAGTTGAGAGGAGAGACCCGAAACCAAAGTTGTGGGTAACCGTCTAGGGAGTGTGAAGCGGAGCGGAACTGTGAACATAGGACAAACAATCAGGATGAGATTTCGAAGGAATGGGACAAATGACCAGCGCGATCGCCCACCAAGTGAATTACGTTCCACTGATCGCCCTTGGCAACCAGCTTAGTCAATAGCTTACTCTTTATCAAACGCAACATTTTAACTAAAATCGCTCAAAAGGTCACGATCCCCATGCGTCAAACTTCTCATGGCTTGTATCTACCCCATCAAACCACGGCCCTAGCCCAGACTCAACCGCGCCGCCTTTCCAAGGGCCGCCCCCTGTCCCTGGGGCAGGCTGGGATCATTGTGCTGGCCGCGAGTGCGATCGCCTTTGGCAGTCTACCCTCCAGCGCCAACGCGCAGACCCAACCTACTGCCCAAACGCCCGCTTCCGCACGGAATTTTTGTGAAGGCAAAACGCGGGATGGGGTTCTGAATGGCAAAGTTCGCTGCCAGTTTCCCAGTGGCAACCGTTACGAAGGTGAAATGAAAAACGGTGTTCGTCACGGACAAGGGGTTTTTACCTTTGCCGATGGCACCCGTTGCGAAGGCACCTTTCAGAATGATGTCCTACATGGCAAAGCCGCGTGCAAATTCGCCAGCGGCAACCAATATACTGGCGAATTTCGGGATGGCAAACGGGCAGGGCAAGGAACCTTTGTTTTTGCAAATGGAACCCGTTGCCAGGGGCTCTTCCAGGATGATGCCCTCAACGGTGCTGGAGTGTGTACCTATCCCAGTGGCAATCGCTACGAAGGGAATTTTAGGAATAACCAGAAACAAGGCAAGGGGGTGTTGCGACTAGCGAATGGAACCCGCTGCGAAGGTAATTTCACCAATGATTGGCTAGAGGGCACTGCTGTTTGCGCCTATCCCAGTGGCACCCAATATCGCGGTGAGTTCCGGGCGGGGAAACAAGTTGGCAAAGGGACTTACACTACGTCTTCGGGTTCGCTGGTTGAGGGCGAATGGAAGAACGGCAAGTTCATTGAGACTAAAACAAAACTCAACATACTTGAACGGCAAAGCCCTCTGAAATCGCAATAAACCAAAGGCTTTACAGGCAATATATCGGGGGTTTCTTAACTAAAAATGAGCGCGATCGCTCACTCCGCAATTAGTTGCATTTTTTAACGAAACTCAGTTGGAATATGTCTCTTTGTAAGAATCGCTGTAATCTCCCGCAGCTCATCCCTTAGACTAAGGCTCACGCTTCGAGCGCCATTTAGACTGAGTTGAGTAAGCTATGGGTAATTTTTCGTGGCATGACTACCTGGTTATCGTTTCAGTTGTTGCATCCATTGCGGGGATTGCGCTTTTAGTAACGGATCAAGACGTTGCGAAAGATCACGTTGAAGCCGCCGATCGCCTGTTGATATTGATGACGTTTGTCTATTGGTTGGTCTATTGTGCTGCGGTCTTAGTCAAACCGTTGATTTTACCCGAATGGGAAGTAGCACTATTGAGCATTAAACTCACGGGCGTCATCGCCTATTTGTTGACGGCAAGCTGTGTCCTGAGTTTACCCCTAAACCGGGTTTCGGGCCGCCAACTCGAAGAGTAGCCAGCCATCCGGCCAAGCTGCAATACGCCACTGACTGCCGCAGCCGATCGCCCCTGCCCGTAACCGCACCCGGTAAACCCGTTTAAGGCTTTTGCCGTGCTTATTTGCCCTTCAGGGACAGGGCGATCGCTGCCTCTAGATCCGCCTGGGGCAACATGGTAATGATAAACACCTCTTGCACCGTTTTGCCGTGGCGGGCAATCAGCTTGAACCCACTGCGAATGGGTACCGAGACTTTCAGCTTGAACTCTGGACTGTGCGATCGCGCCCGGCCAATCACCGCTGGCGTAATCGTTTGAATCCCTGGATATTTGGCCAGTTTTTCCAAAATCCGAATCAGACCAGGAATATAAGTAGAGTGAGTGAGGACTAACCGCCCCTTGGGAGACTGACTCATCACCTCAAGCCGCCTCCAGGGGAGCCATCGTCAAACCTTCGTGGGCCAACTGCATGTGATATAGCTCAGCCTGTTCTTGCGGGCCAACCCAAACGATCGCCTGCCCCTCGTGATGGATTTGATTAGCCAATTCCCACGCCCGATCAGTGCTCGTACCCGGAACATACTTCACGAGGCAGTAGACCACATGCTCAAAGGTATTGAAATCATCGTTTAAGACAATGACCTTGAAGTTGGGATAGGGCTTCTGCGTAGTTTGGCTCGAACGAGTCGGAGCGGCGGTCGGGGCTACTGCAACCGTGAGTTGCACCGTGGGATAACTCAGCGTAGACATGATCACAATCAACCCAGTGGACGTTTACATAAGTTCAGATGATTCAACTGTTGATCCTATCGTGACTGCCCTGAAGAATCTAGGGTGAGAGTGCCCAAGATTGAGGCCGAGGCGGAGATATACACCAGCACCACACCTTGGAGGGGGTTCCGCCCTCAGGCGCGGGGGCCTGGAACCGCAGCAACAGGTCGCGATCGCCATCAGCTTGGCGGCGAGAACCGACGGTCGGCCCGCCCCAGGGCGATCGCCCAAATCACCGTACTAAACAGCAACGTGGGGGTGAGCCAATCCCCCCAGCGGACATAGAGCGTTTTGGTTTGGCGGCGATACAGCGTTTCTGCGTGGCTGACCAACGTGAAGGGACGCGATCGCCAAATGATGTGCCCGTGGGGATCGATAAAACTGGAATACCCCGTATTGGTGGCGCGAGCAGCCCAGCGATCGGTTTCAATCGCCCGTAACAAATCTTGGGCCTGGTGTTGGGCCATCAGCACCTCACTATAGGGATCCAGATTCGAGGCCGTGAGGATAAATTCTCCCCCGGCCACCGCCTGATTCCGAAACAGGGCCGGAAACGCCGATTCATAGCAAATGCTGGCGATCGCCCGCCCCAGGGGTGTGGCAAATTGCTGGCTCATCGTACCGGGGATCATATTTGCTTCAATCGGGGAAAGCCGATTAATCAACTTGCCCAGGGTCTCTTGAAACGGAATGTATTCCCCCAACGGCACCAATTTCACTTTGTTGTACCGCCCCACCACGGCACCATCACCCGCGATCGCCAGCAGACTTTGCGTAATTTGGCGATCGTCTTTCACAAACGTCCCCAGCCACAGGGGCACTCCCCGCTCCAGCACAGCTTGCCGCATTGGATTCGTCGCCGGATTCCAAAACAAGGGCAACGCGCCCTCTGGGGTTAGCACACCATCAACTCCCTGCTGGGCCAGCGTTTCATAACCACTGATATATCTGTCCACCGCCCGCCGGATCCCCATCGCCGACAACTTCTCGCGGGTGGGAATATTCCCTTGCACCACCCCCAATTGCAACGCTGCCGCTGGGCGATCGCCCAAGGGTTGGGCATACAACCCAAAACCCACCAGATGGGCCACGAGCAACCCACCAACGGCGATCGCCCCCAACCGTTGACTGCCTGCGGTATCGCCTTTCCGGGCCAAACCCCAGCCTTCTGCCAAGAGCCCATTCACCGCAACAATCGCCGCCGTCACCAGCAGCGGCCCCGCCAACCGCCCCAAATGCAAAATCACCAAATTTCCGGGACTTTGGGTAAACGAAAGCGAAGTCCAACTCAGAGGAGTCAGGTTAAGCCAGGTTTCCAGGGCACACCAGCCCGCCACCCCCAGCAACAGCCGAAACCCAAGGGGGCGATCGCGCTGGCGAGACAACACCCACGCCCAACCCATCAACGGGACAGTCCCCCAGAGGGTAATAAACAACCAACAAAATCCTGTAATCGCCACACTGCCCAGCCAGGGAATCCCCAACCAGGTCAGAGGATGCAACCCCGTGATCCACCACAGGGTACAGCCGTGATAGCCCAACCCCCAGGCCGCGGCATAGGTCGTCGGGCGCAAACAAAACCGGGCTAACCCCTGCGCCAGATTGGGCGATCGCCCCGGTTGCCGCTGAGCCACAGGCTGACCCACCACCACCCACAACGGGGCCAAAGCCACCCACGCAACCCACCACCAATTCAACGGGGCCGCCGCCCACGACATCAAAATACCGCTCAAAAACGCCAGACCCAGCGGTATATAGGGCCGGAGTGGTTTTAGATACAACAAACTGAACCCCAAGCTATTGGTATTGTCACTATACCGATTCTGTGGAACCAGACTCCAGCAATGGGAGAGGCGCACTGAGTTCGGCAAACCGGAAGCAGGTTTGGGTGTGGTCGTTCACCATTCCCACCGCTTGCATAAAGGCATAGCAAATCGTAGACCCCACAAATTTGAAGCCACGCCGCTTGAGATCGCGACTGAGGGCATCGGAGGTGGGGGTGCACGTGGGAAGTTCGCTCAGGGTGTGCCAACAGTTTTGCTGGGGCCGACCATCCACAAATTGCCACACGTAGTGATCAAAGCTGCCAAACTCGTGTTGCACCGCCAGAAATGCTTGGGCATTGGCGATCGCCGCCTGCACCTTCAACCGATTGCGAATAATGCCGGGATCCTGAAGTAGGGCCGCAACTTTGCGATCGTCATAGCGGGCAATTTGCTCCGCATCGAACTGGTCAAACACCTGCCGATAGTGAGCCCGTTTCTTCAGCACCGTTTCCCAACTCAGCCCCGCCTGCGCCCCTTCCAAAATTAAAAACTCGAACAAGGTGCGATCGTCATGGACAGGAACGCCCCATTCGCGATCGTGATACTCAATATTCAGGGGCGATGTCGCCCATTCACAGCGGTGCAATTCGAGGTTCTGAGTCATTCTGCTTAATCAGTCATCCTGCCTAAATTGCGGCGATCGCTTGCAAACGCTCCCGCCCTGCACCATTCAACCCATTAAATCGAATAGTAGAACGGGAAAGCCCGCGCCTCCCGAGGCCGCACAAACACCCGTTGTTGGGGCTGTAACTGGAGTTCGTCAAACCGTTCCCGCGTCAAATGGGCCGTCACCACCTGCCCATCATCCAGGGTAATTTCAGCTTGAATTTCCCAACCCAAATGAATAATGCGACTCACCCGCGCGGACACCGAGGCTTCCCCTGGATCCGTCTCAATCAACACATCTTGGGGCCGCAAAAACACTTCCGGATGGGGCGAATCAAACCCATTGCCCTGGAAAATGCGGGAGGTGCTGGGCAGCACATTCACCGGGCCAATAAAACTCATCACAAAGGCCGAAGCGGGATGGTCGTAAATTTCCGCTGGGGTACCCACCTGTTCCACTTTCCCCTTGTTCATGACCACGATTTTATCGGCCACTTCCATTGCTTCTTCCTGGTCGTGGGTCACAAAAACGGTCGTAACGTGGACTTCATCGTGCAAGCGCCGTAACCAGGCCCGGAGATCTTTCCGCACTTTGGCATCCAACGCACCAAAGGGTTCATCCAGCAGCAAGACTTTGGGTTCCACGGCCAAGGCCCGAGCCAGGGCGACCCGCTGCCGCTGCCCGCCTGACAATTGGGACGGATAGCGATCGCCCAAGCCACTCAACTGCACCAAATGCAGCAATTCTTCCACGCGCTCTTTCACCTTGGCCGGGGGGATTTTGCGAATTTCCAACGCGAAGGCAATATTTTTCCGCACGGTCATGTGCTTAAACAGGGCATAATGCTGAAACACAAAGCCAATGTTTCGATCCTGCACACTGCGATAGGTGGCATCCTCGCCAGTCAACCAAACGCGCCCCGAATCGGGCATTTCCAACCCAGAGATGAGCCGCAACAAGGTCGATTTTCCTGATCCCGACGGCCCCAGCAATGCGACCAATGAACCACTGTCGATCTCTAAACTCACTTGGCTCACAGCATCAAAGCTGCCAAAGCGCTTGCACACATTTTCTACAATGATGCCCACGGCATTTCTCCCACTCGGCACATAAACTGACTTGCAGGGTTGCAACGCAGCCCCCTCAGAAGGCCACAAGCAGGGTTGCGCCTGGGGCAGGGGCAGCGATCGCCTTCACCTCAACCAGCGATTGATCTTTTAGGTTAAAATCCTGGATTTGGGTGGAACCCGCCGACTGAAACTACGGTTTTCTGGTCGATTTTTTGTAGTTTACCCCATAATAATGTTGGTGTCATAGTGCAAAATCCACGAGGCCAATCCCGCACAATTGCGATCGCAACAATTCCTGTCTAGCATTTTGAGAGAATGAGATCTTGCACTAGAATAGAAAGGTTGTGGAGAAATTAGACCAATCCGGCTATGGCAGTTCCTAAGAAGAAAACCTCTAAAGCGAAGCGCGATCAACGGCGGGCCACCTGGGTACGCAAAGCAGATCTCCAAGCCCAACGGGCCCTTTCCATTGGCAAGTCGATTTTGACCGGACGGGCAGAAGGGTTCGTCTATCCTCAAGATGACGCAGAAGACGAAGAAGAATAAAAATCAGGTTTGGGTGTTTGGGTGTCAGATGGCTTGGGCGATCGCCTGCTTTCTCATCCTCAGCAGCTTGACGGGGAGTTAGGGGCGCACCAACCCACCAATCTCGCCCCCACCCAGGGGAGTCGCACACCTTTAGTCTTTGCACCAAAGCAGATTGTTTATGGCTGGCAAATTCTTTCAAAAACCAGGCCCAGAGTTGCGCGATCGCGTCCCGCCGGGGCAACACCTGGCGAAGGGGTTTCCAGTCCTGACCTACGGCGAAACCCCAGAGATCGATCCTGCAACCTGGCAACTCCGGGTCTGGGGCCTCGCAGAACCCCGCACCTTCACATGGGCAGACCTGATGGCCCTCCCCCAAACCGAATTCACAGCAGATTTTCACTGCGTTACCACCTGGTCAAAACTAGATGTGCAATGGGTCGGGATCAAAGTCACCGATTTCATGCAGCAGATTCCATTGCAATCCGGTGCGCGCCACGTCTTACAACATTGCTACGGAGGCTACACCACCAACCTGTCTTTAGATGATTTCCTGAGAGAGGAAAACTTTTTCGCCCATACCTTGTTTGGTGAACCCCTGTCTGCGGAGCATGGTGGCCCTCTGCGGTTGGTTGTCCCCCATCTCTATGCCTGGAAAAGTGCGAAATGGATTAATGGGCTTGAGTTTACCGCCCAGATGGAACTTGGCTTTTGGGAACAAAATGGCTACCATCAGCGCGGGGAACCCTGGGCCGAGGAGCGCTATAGCAATTTGGGGTACTAATTTGGTGACAGCCATGAGCGGTTTGACCATACCCAGCTAGCGCGATCGCCCAGAACCCCCAATCGCAACAAAGCCCTACGCCAACCCACAATGGAAACCAACTTTCCAGATTTCTAGCTCTGCGCTGATTGCGCGATCGCCCAAGTCCCGCCCCTTCCAACAATCGCTGCACTCCCTGAAATTCAACTCACTGGCTTGATCCCTTGAAAATTGATCGATTGCAATCGGGTTTTGTGCCTTCTTCCGATCGGGTACGTCCGATCTGTAGCCTTACCGCATCAGTGAGCGATCGCTGACCTAACAACCCATGTTTCCAGCCCCTGCTCCCAGCCCCAGCGACCTCCAACAGCTTTCCCCCGCTGCGTTAGCCTATCTCGGTGATGCCGTTTACGAGTTATATATTCGTCAAACCTACTTATTGCCAGCCAAGCGAATTCAAACTTACCATCAGCATGTTGTTACCCACGTCCGGGCCGAAACCCAAGCCCAATACCTGGCCTTCTTACTCCCCCACCTAACCGAAACAGAAATTGATTGGGTCAGACGAGGCCGTAATGCCACAGGTAGCCGCCCCAAGCGACTCGCTGCCGATCTCTATCAACAAGCCACGAGCCTGGAAACCTTGATTGGCTACCTATACCTCACCAACCCGCCGCGCCTTGCAGAACTGTTCCAACATCTAAATATTACGTCGCCCGCAGCCTCGCCCCCGGTTCCCACCCCAACGCCGAACGAGTAGCCCAACGCCGACAAAGTGACACCTTGACCAAGTTTTTGCTCCTTACCCCTGCCCGCTCTTGTTTCACTGATTCATTCCAACGGTTCTGAGGGACTGTTTCCCTCCTTCCTGCCCATTGCTACCTTTTTCTCATCTAAATCATCATGGCAAACCACAAGCCCAAGCCTTCCACCTCTCGTTCTGCCCGCCGCAAACCAACCACTCAACCCAAGCTCAAAGGGAAAGCCAAAGATAACTCCCGTCCCCCCCGCAAGCATCACGGGACAGAGCGAACGGAGCGATCAGAGTGGTCAGGGCGGCCAGAGCGGTCAGAGCGGTCAGACCGATCAGAGTGGTCAGGGCGGCCAGAGCGGTCAGAGCGATCAGAGCGAGCCAGTGGGGGGCGGCCCACACCCAAACCGGCGATCGCCACACCCCGCCCGACAGATGCAGGCCCCCGCACCACAGACGCAGCTCCCCGCACGACGGAACCGAAAAAAATTATCCAGATTGCGGTCACCCCAGCAGTCGAAAAACCTAGTGAACAGAACGAAAATTCTGAACTGATCTACGGTCGGCATCCAGTGCTCGCCGCCTTGGAAGCCCAACATACCCTTAACCGTATTTGGATTACAGCACGGCTACGGTACGATCCCCGGTTCCACAGCTTGCTCACCGAAGCGAAAGCCAACGGCACTGTCATTGACGAAGTAGAACCCCGACGACTTGAGCAAATTGCCCCCGGAGCCAACCACCAAGGCATCATCGCCCAGGTCGCTCCCTACGAATACACAGAACTGGGCCAGTTGATTGAAGATGCCAAAATCATGGCTGAACAACCTGTGATCCTGGTTGCAGATGGCATCACCGATCCCCACAATCTGGGGGCCATTATTCGTACTGCCGAAGCAATGGGTGCCCAGGGGTTGATCATTCCCCAACGTCGTGCCGTCGGAGTAACAGCAACGGTTGCCAAAGTTGCCGCAGGGGCGCTGGAAAACTTTGCGATCGCCCGCGTGGTCAACCTCACCCGCGCCTTAGAAGATCTGAAAGCTGCCGGATTTTGGATCTATGGGCTTGCCGCTGAAGGCAATGAACCCGTCCATCGAGTTTCATTTTCGGGGGCGACCGCCCTCGTCATCGGGGCCGAAGGCGAAGGCTTAAGCTTGCTCGTCCAAAAATCCTGCGACCATCTTATTTCCATTCCCCTGGCAGGCCAAACCCCCAGTCTCAACGCCTCCGTCGCCACAGGAATGGCTGTGTACGAAATTTTCCGCCAACGCCACGCCAAAACCTTGCACCTAGAGAAAGTTCCCGCTGCATGGTTGAAAAAGGGAGAGGTGGCAGAGTATAACAAATCATGAAGTAACTATGATGCCTGGTTTGATTCAGGTGGCAAAACTCTCTCGGTTGGAAATGAAATCGCAGGTATAAGATGCATAAATCCTTTGCAAATTTTATGAACTTTCTGGGGTTCGCCTGGTGGGTCGAAATCAGGACAGATAGCCCCAAATGTACCTACTACTTTGGCCCCTTCACCTCGGAAGAGGAAGCAAGCGAAGCCAAACCAGGCTACATCGAAGATCTACAAGGCGAAGGCGCGCAAGGGATTCAGGTTTGCGTCAAACGGTGTAAGCCAGAAATCCTAACCATTTCCGACGAAGATGAACTGGGGGAGATGGGCGGTAAAGTTACACGTTCACTCGTTAGCCCAATCTCTTAACTTTGCCGCATTCCCATTTGATTGGGCCGTTGTCTCAGGCCAGTAGTTGTAGTTCTGTGACGACCAACCACTGGCCTGAGACGTTGCAACGTCCTTTGACAAGGAGACGCTGGGCATGGTTTAGCTGTGCTAATTGTTGGTCAATCCCAGCCGCCAAAGTAACCAGGGCCAGACTATCCATCCCATGTTGAGGGACATCTAATTTTAAGCCATACACCTGTGGCCCAACGCAGTTCACTGTGCCAACGAAGGATTCAAGCTGGGTTGGCTGTAGTAATGTCTCTGGCGATCGCGAGTTCAAATTGACCGCTTCTCCCGACGACGATAGGGGCGCATTGCCAGTGGCAGGTAAGCTTTCCGGCTGTTCTAGATAATACGTTTGCCAAAAACCCCACTCTGGATGATTGGGTTCCACATTCAATAAGGGAACGACTGCCGCCGGGGCTGTGGGTTCTTCGATAAGCGCCTGTTGGAGCGATCGCACTGCCAAATGACGGGGTTGACACTGCTGTTCGATACATAATGCAGCAGCCATGCCCGCCGCCTGACCAATCCCCAACACCACGGGTTGCAAGCGCGTTGCACCGTTAGCCATGTGAGTAACAGAAATATTTTTTTCACACGCCAAAAAGCCATCCACCGTTTTCGGAATCAAAGCCCGGTAGGGAATGGTGAAGGGAGTACCCGTCCAGCGTCCGCCCCACCGGAAGGATTTTGGAGCGAGCTGAATGTCGCCACTGGGATAGTGATGGTCGTTAGCGTAGTTGCCGATCGCGATCGCATCACACACGTTATCCGCATAGACACAGCCATCCATCGCCACTGTTAACGGCAGCGGGGCGATCGCGCCTTTAGGCCGGGGCAACAAATCCTGTTCTCGCACGGTGGTCAATCCTTCGAGCCGCCGACTTTCGCGATAGTAAGGATGCAAGGCAAAGGCCCCACCCCCCAGGCCGTTGGGATCAACCGGAAAAGTGTCGGTCGCGAGGCCATAGCGCCGTCCCAGTTGCGTCTGAATATGACAGGCAAAACTTTGGGAATGCCAGCGGGCTTCTTGCCAAAACTGCTGTTGCGCTTGAGGGGAACCAATGAGACGCTGCACGCCTTCGCCATAGTCGTTGCCGTGGATCGGCCAGTTGATCATGAAGCGATCGCCCGGTAAGCGTCCGTAGTTTAAAAATGCTTCGCCACCATAGTTCGTCCAGGCTCCAGCAAAGCGATTAGGATCGTGTCCCGGTGGTGCCACAATTTGGGGAGCAGTGGCATTTGGCCCAAAGTCTTGCAACACGACCACCCAGGTCGGCGCTTGCACGGGATAGGTTTGGGTCAACTCATTAGAGGCAACGGGGGCGCTGGGTTCGTTAAATTCAGCTTGCAACTCCCACCCCCAGCGATGGGGAATGTTACCCAGGGCCAGGAGATCGCCGAGTTCGGTGCCGTCGATGGTAATTGTGGCGTGGATGGTGTAGTCGTCAAATTGGACGCCCAAAACGCGATCGCCCTGGCGTAAAACGGCACGGGGCAGTTGTCCGGCAATCCACTGCAAGTTTGGCAAGGCGGCCACCCAGTCAGCAAAGATGGCAGCCCCAATTTTGGGTTCATAAGTAAAAAAGCTTACCCACCCGTGATCTAGACCATCGGGTTGGCGCTGTTCCAGTTCGCGCAGAAAGGCCCCCCACAGTCCGGTTTGGAAGGCTGCGAGTTCGTTGCCGTCGGGGGCTGTCACTCCGGCGCTGGTAAGCATTCCGCCTAACCACGGGCCTTCGCTTACCAGGATGGTTTTGGCCCCTCGGCGGGCAGCCTGGATAGCGGCGGCGGTGCCGCCGGTGCCGCCGCCAACAATGAGTATTTCGGTGTGCAGGGTTTGCATGGGGTTATCTTGGGTGGGCGATCGGGCGACTTGAGGTTGATGGGTGAGAAGTGGGGTTTTGGGCCGGGGGGCTTCCCCCCGCTCCCCCGCTTTGTGGGGGCCTAACTCCCCCACGCCCCCCGAAGGTTAGGTTATCTGTGGGCGTTGCAGGGGGTGGGTTGGGTGTTGTTTGGAGAGGTTAGGTATGGAAAGTGGGATTTTGGGTCGGGGGACTTCCCCCCGCACCCCGCTTTGTGGGGGCCTAACTCCCCCACGCCCCCCGAAGGTTAGGTTATCTGTGGGCGTTGCAGGGGGTGGGTTGGGGGCGCAGGTTGGGTGTTTTTGGCGGGGTTGGGTGGGCTGGTGGGCGATCGCACGGGTGGCTAGGCTTGAAGAGGTTAGGGCGTGGGGGGTGGAGGCAGGGTTGGTTTGGTTGGAGGCTTTTTGGAAGTTGGTTCAGGTTGCTCTTGCCATTCGGTGAGGGGGCGTTTCACGGCGTTCTCAAAGTCCAGGGAAACCAGATGAATGGTAGCTTCTTTGTCGGCCTTATCGGCAGGATCAATTTGGGCGTACATGGCGGAGCGGTTGAAGTCCGAAGTCCCCAAGACGAGGCGATGCTTTTTCTGATCCTGCAAAATCACGTCAACGGTAGCAAAGGGTTTGTCCAGGCCATATTCCGCTAGTTGGTTAATGGGGGCCGTAAAGGATTTCTGGCTGTTGCCCGTCGCCACTAAATTCAACAAAAAGGCCACGGAAGCATCATTTGCCAACACTTTTTTGGGCGTTTGCATCTGCCAAACTTGGGGGCCAGGACTCGGCAGGGGCGATGGAGTCACACTGGCACGCGCAGTCGCGGTTGCACTTGCTTTTGCACTGTTACCAGTCGTCCCTGGTGCTTTGGCCCCGGTCTCCGCCTGCGTCGCTGGAACTTTGACAAATGCCAGGGTTTGGTCGTCGGTTTTCAGTGTAAAGGCTTGGATATCACCTTCTTTGAAGCCAAACAAAGGTTTGCTGCCCTCTTCTGTGCTTTCCTGGGCCGATCGCTGGGTCAAATCTTGCAGATAGACCACCCCACCCAACAAGCCGGCGATCGCCACCAAGATTAACGGCATCCGCTGTAGTTTCATAAATTCACTCATCCATCACCAGTAATCAAATCATGCATCTCCAGAGCAGGTGAATCTTATGGCTGTTCCAGGTTTTTCACCGTCAGGATTTGCGGTGGCGTGGAATCCGGCGGATACAACAAATCAACGCTAACCAAACGGCGATCGCCCGGTGGCATCGTCATTGTAATCAACGGCTCGCCCTGTTGCCCCCGTTGCTGCACCAAATGCACATACCGAGTGCGGGGAAGCCCCTCATCATCGGTATAACGCACCCGCACCGTCCCCCGGAAAAAGACCTGTTTCGCTGGTGGGGCCAAAAACCGCAACTGACCATCCTTAGGTTTGTCCTCTTTGATTGGTGTCTCCAACAGAATCGCGATCGGCTGCGTTTCGTCACTCCGATTCCACAACGGCAACGTCAAATTGTACTCAATCGCATAATTTCCGTGCGCCTGATAAGCCGTATCAGGATAACGCGCCAACATCTTCGCCGTCTGCACCTGCCCCGTGCCCAGCGTCCCCCCAATCAGCGTACTCAGACCATAAGAAAACGCTTTCCCCACCCTCGGCGTAATCAAATACCACGTCGTCGGGTCATCCGGCACCAGTCCCGACGGCTCAACAATGCGCGCCGTCCACCGCGAACCTTCCGCGACCCCTGCCACCCGGCCATAAATAATCTGCCCCGACTTTTTATCCGGCGGAGTCGGCACTTTATCCCGTGGCCCTGCCAACTGCCCCGTCTTTAACAATTCCTCCCATTCCGCCACCGTCGGCTCCCGTTCTGCCCCAGTTCCATCCGTCGGTGCAAACCGCGCCAAACTCGCCATATAAATTGGGCCACTACTCCGCGCCCGAATCAACGTCGATCGCCCATTGATCGGCGGTTCCAACGTCTTCACCGGAATCGGCAAATTCAGCAACATCCGACTCGACTGAGGCGGAATCACAATCTGCGCCGGAAACCCCTCCTGCCGCCGCCCCCGCAACACATCACTCATCGCCCGACTCCCCGGCCCCGCATACACCGTCCCTAGCGGATTATCCACATAGGTTGGCAACGCCACAAACGGCGCATCAGGCTGGCTCAAATAACTCGCAGCCGTCAACACATCCACCGTCACTGGCTGCCGTCCCGGATTGTGCAACACCACCCCCAAATACAGCGATCGCAAATCCTCTGGCGTTTTAGCCTTTGCAATGTGGTGCGCAAACACATCAAACCGTCCATTAAAAGCCCGATTCAAATGGGCCGCCGGAGTCGCCTTCCCAGTCGGCGGAAAGGTAGACAACAAAATCCCTTCCTCCTGCACCAACTCCGGGCTATTGCTGTTAAACACAGGCACCCCATCCAACCCACCAGGCAACACCCGCACTACTTGCGGCACCTTAAACTCCGTTGGACTTGGGGCCGGAGCCGGAACCGGAGCCGCTTGCGCCAACGTCAACACAGGCAAAAGAGACAACATACCCTCAACCACCCTGGGCAAATCAACAAGTCTCTATAGTGCCACCAATCGCTGCGATCGTGTCGCAGCGATTAATCTTTATAGACCAGTAAGCCTTTCAGATTACAAGTAAGCTTTGTACTTCACTTTATTGAGCAGTCATAAAATTTAAACGATTAATAAAGATTTTTGTATTTTTTTAATAAAGACTTAAAATCGAATCCTTATTCAGATGAAGATTATGAGTAGTCGTGCAGTAAAGCTCCCTTGATTGCAAGTTTTCACAAATCAGGCAACATTCCAAAAAGCATATCTGAGGGGGAACAATGCCACGCGTTGATAATGAATGGGGCGAATGGGATTCATCTCAATGGGAAGTACCACCAAGAGGTACTTGGTTTCCAGGTAATTTGAATACTGAACATGGATTCCAGTACATACCTAGAGAAACTGTAGCTGGAGTATCTCCTCCATTAAACCCCCCCCAAAACTTTAAAGAAGTCCCAGTAAAGTTGCCCGGAGTGAGCCTAAGAGACTTGCGAAACTGGTACGTCTGGGCAAGGGAGTGCGGACGTAATGAGAATTATTTGAACAACATTTGCGATTTAGCCCTAAAGTTTAAGCACCAAATGCCAGAAGCAGAGACGGCTGAAGATTTTTCTAACTCTAATTTTTTACTCTCATCAACAACTTGCCGCAATATGCAAGAGGACAAGAAGAATTATCATAAATTACTGGAAAAGTTTATTGAAAATACTAAGACAATTCTTCTTGGCAATAAAGATATTAAAATTTTCATAAGCGGAGAAGGTTATCGGTGTAGTTCTGAAGATAATCAGTACTCATTGATTTATTCCCCATCTTATTTGTTGATATACTTTTCAGCTTTAGGCTGTGTTGAAGTTTATAAGAAAGGCTACTTAATTGCTTATCAACGATGGAAAATTTCTGGCGAACAAAACACATGTAGCCAGATAGATAAAGGTAGTAAATTTGTTAGAAAAGAAGATTTTTTGCTTTTTCAACAAGTTGCCAGCCAAATTATCCAATCTCCTAACTAATGGATACAGATAATTCGTCAGTTTTATCGCGCCTTTCTTTCACCATTCATTCACTGAATTACTTCATGTGTTGCGACAGAACTCAACCACCGCTCAATCCTTTAACTCGACTCAGGCTGGTGCTTGCCAAGTTGCCGCTCATGCCAGTTGACCAGGGGCGTTGCGGTGATCCCGTGGATCACAATAGAAATAATGACAGTGAGATAAGTAACCCATCGGAGTTCGGCGATGATTGGCCCTGGCAGACCTTCACTCACAGCATAGGACAGGTAATACAGTGAGCCAATGCCACGAATGCCAAACCAGCCACTCAAGAGGCGAGTCGAACTGTGGATGCGCGTCCCTGCCGTACAAATCCAGGTGCCAAGCGGACGAATCAGCAGGAGCAAAAACGCCGCCAGGATAATCGCTTCTAACCCAAACTCGGAGATTTGTTCAAGGCGCAACAATGACCCCAATAGCAAAATTGCACCGACTTCCAGGAGCTTTTCAATTTGGGTAATGAAGCGTAACTGGGATTGTTGTTGCTCTGGATAAAAGCCGTGGATTCGCACCACCATTCCCGCAACAAATACTGCTAGAAATCCATAGCCGTTGATAAGTTCCGTGAGGCCATAGGTAAGAAAGATCACCCCCAGTGCCACCAAATCAGCCATTTCTTCACTAAGTCCTTTGGTCGTTTGAGCTTGGTGGTTTAACCAAACAACACTTTTGGCAACACCAAACCCAACCACGATCGCCGCAGCGATCGCCCACAGCAAGTCAATTAACACCCATTGCCGCAACCAATGACTCAAATCTGGATCATGGATCCAATGCAACCCAAAATAAACAAAGGGAAAAGCTAGCGCATCGTTTAAGCCACCTTCAGACGTTAAGCCAAATCGCAACTTACTCTGATCTTTGGGATGGTTAAGTTGGACATCTGAGGCAAGCACCGGATCCGTAGGAGACAAGATTGCCCCTAACAACAACGCAGCAGCCCAGGACAGCGAGAGCAACCAATGGCCCACGGCTGCCACCGCTAAAATAGATAACGGCATGAGCCAGACGACAAGCCGAACCGTCAATCGCCAATGAGACGCTTTGAGAGAGCGATTAATTCTCAAACCGCAGCCATACAACGACACAATCACCACTAATTCAGTGAAGTGCTCTAACACTTCCGACCCAGGTTGCAAATTGATCAAACCAACACCATAAGGGCCTAAGATAACGCCCAGGATCAAATAAATAATGGCGTAGGAAAGGGGCAACCGATTAATCCATTGCGAGCCCCAGCTTACGGTGAGTAGCAACAAGCCTATAACCAAACAGCCCGTAATATAAGGACTCATCGCCACCGCCATTTTTACTCAAAGGATTCAGAACACGTCTCTGAGTGTAGACAGTTCGACTGGGGGCCAAATCGTTACAAAGACAGAGACCCCGATCGCCAAATTAGAGATTCACCTAATTCAGCGCTAGACCGCATCAGAACTGGCCAGCATGCTGCATTCAGCGAAAGCCCAATTGGAAAAGCATTAGAGTCGCGATCGCGGGAGTCAGTTCCAGCCCAGGGAAAAGAGCACTTTAGGGAAATTTCACCAGCGATCGCCCCTGTTTCGCCGTCTGTGAGGTTGGCGAGGCGAGATTACCGCTATGCTAGAACAGGTTTTCACGAGCATGGTTATGGTGGATATTGCGAAGCTGTTAGCTGAAGAACTGTCACTGAAGCCGTTTCAGGTGAGCAATGCGCTAGAGTTATTTGCCGAGGGGGCCACAATTCCCTTTGTGGCGCGTTACCGGAAAGAGCGCACCGGCGAAATGACCGAAACCCAACTGCGGGATTTGCAAGAACGCCATGCTTACTTGACGGAGTTGGAAGAGCGGAAGCAAACCATTTTGGCGGCGATCGCCCAGCAAGGCAAACTCACCCCGGAACTGGAAACCAAAATCACCGCTTGCCTCCAAAAAACCGAACTGGAAGATTTGTACCTGCCCTATCGCCCCAAACGGCGGACACGAGCCACGATCGCCCGCGAAAAAGGGTTAGAACCCCTGGCCGAATTCATTCAAGCCTTGAACCAACCCAAAGCCCAACCCCAGGATTTCGAGGCCGAAGCAGCCCGCTACGTAGATGCAGAAAAGGGAGTGAAATCACCAGCAGAAGCCCTCGCCGGAGCCGCCGATATTTTGGCAGAAGCCGTCGCCGAGCGGGCCGAATATCGCGCTTACTTGCGGGATTGGTTGTTGGCCACAGGGCTGTTTGTGTCGCGGATCAAAGATGATTATCCCGAAGGTTCCACCAAGTTTGAGATGTACCGCAGCTACCAGGCCAAAATCCAGTCCATTCCATCACACAATTTGCTGGCGTTGTATCGGGGTGAAACCGAAGGCATCTTGACCCTGGATGTGGAGTTTGCCGAAGACCAGGCCCTGGCCTATCTGGAAGACGCTGTTATTCGCACCAAACACGCTCCCCTGCGCTCGTTCTACCGAGACATGATCAAAGATGCCTTTACCCGCTTGCTGAAAAATTCGCTCATCAGTGAAGTGCGATCGCTGAAGAAACAAGAAGCCGACATTGAATCCATCAAAACCTTTGAGGCCAATTTGCGGGAATTGTTGCTCGCGGCCCCCGCTGGCATGAAACCCACGATCGCCGTTGACCCCGGCTTTCGCACGGGCTGCAAAGTGGCCGTTTTAGACCAAACCGGGCAATTTTTAGAATATCAAACGATTTTTCCGCACCAATCGGCCAACCAGCGATCGCAAGCCGCCCAAACCCTCATCCGCTTTATTCAGCAGTATCAGGTCGCGTTGATTGCGATCGGCAACGGCACCGCAGGCCGCGAAACCGAAGAATTTGTGCGGGAAGTGTTGCAACCGCTAGAACACAAGCCGATCGCCGTCATAGTCAATGAAGCCGGGGCTTCCGTCTATTCCGCCAGCAAAGTTGCGATCGCCGAATTTCCCGAACAAGACGTGACCGTGCGGGGCGCAATTAGCATTGGTCGCCGCTTACAAGACCCACTGGCGGAGTTAGTCAAGATTGATCCAAAATCCATTGGCGTGGGTCAATACCAACACGACGTAGATCAAAAATTACTCAAAAAGAAACTGGAAGAAACCGTCGAAAGTTGCGTCAACTATGTCGGTGTAGACTTAAACACCGCATCAAAAGAATTGCTCACATTCGTCTCTGGAATCACTCCCGCGATCGCCAACAACATCATCAGTTATCGCAACACCAACGGAGCCTTTCGCAACCGTCGCCAACTCTTGAAAGTACCCAAACTTGGCCCCAAAGCCTTTGAACAAGCGGCGGGCTTTTTACGCATTCGGGATGGCGAAAATCCCCTCGACAATACCGCCGTTCACCCCGAAAGTTACCCCGTCGTAGAAGCGATCGCCCAAGATCTCCAGGTTTCCCCCCACCAGGCCACCCAAATTGCCGCCAAACTCAACGCGATCGGCATCCAAAAATACGTCACCGATCGCGTCGGTGAACCCACCCTCCGCGATATTCTGGCCGAACTCGAAAAACCCGGTCGCGACCCCCGCGCCGAGTTTAAATACGCCACCTTCAAAGAAGGCATCAAAGAAATCAGCGATTTGCGCGAAGGCATGGAATTAGAAGGCATTGTCACCAACGTTGCCAACTTTGGGGCCTTCGTTGATATCGGCGTCCACCAAGATGGCCTCGTCCACGTCTCCCAACTGGCCGATCGCTTTGTGAGTGACCCCAAACAAATCGTCAAAGTCGGGCAAGTCGTCAAAGTGCGCGTCTTGGAAGTCAACGCCCCCCTCAAGCGAATCAGCCTATCCATGCGATCGCCCGACCAGCCCAACCGCGCCACCGGACGCACCGACCCCAAACCCAAAGCCCCCGGCAAACCCCCAGCCAACTCATCCGCCGCAACCCTGGCCGATCTCCAGGCCAAATTCAAAAAACGCCGCTAACCAGCCACCTGCAACATCCTAGACCCCACCCAACCCACCACCGGGAGAACTTAACATTTGGGAGTAGGAGTTCCCGTCCGGAGGCAGGGAATACTAGGGCTGTGATCTACCGATGCTTCGTCACTTATGGATACGGCTTTCCAGACACCTGCCCACCGCCCAACCCCGATCGCTGCCCCCGCCCCCCCATCGGCCACAGTGCTCCTCGTTGACGACCAAAGTACGGTAAACGAAGCCGTGCAATGCATGATCGCGGACACCGATATCACCTGTCACTACTGCGCCAAAGGAGCCAACGCGCTGGAAATGGCGATCGCCACCGCCCCTACTGTCATCTTGCAAGACTTAATCATGCCCAGCCTCAGCGGCATGGAATTAGTCAAACAATTTCGCAGTCATCCCGACACCAGCGATATCCCCATCATCATGTTGTCTACCAACGACGACCCCCAAACCAAAGCCGAAGCCTTTGCGATTGGGATCAATGATTACCTGGTGAAACTGCCCGACCCCATCGAACTGGTCGCCCGCCTTCGCTATCACTCCCAAGCCTACCTAAACCGCCAAGCCCGCACCGCTGCCCTCGTCGCCCAAGCCCAGGCCAAAGAACTGGAAGAAATGCTCGCAGAATTGCGCCGCACCCAAACCCAACTCATTCAAACCGAAAAACTCTCTAGCCTGGGGCAAATGCTGGCGGGAATCGCCCACGAAATCAACAATCCAGTCAATTTTATCTTTGGTAATTTGACCTATATCGATAACTATGTACATGACTTTTTGAAATTAATCGAACTCTACGAAACCGTTTATCCCGACCCCGATATCAGCATCAAAAATTATCAAGACGACATTGATTTTGAATTTATTCAAGAAGACTTACTCAAAACCCTACAATCAACCCGGATTGGCACAGAACGGATTGTTCAAATCGTCTTGTCACTCCGCAATTTTTCTCGGCAAGATCATGCCGATATGAAACTTTCTAATATTCATGAAGGGATCAACAGCACACTCCTGATTCTGAGCCATCGCCTAAAACAAGGCATCGAAGTTCACAAAGAATATGAGAATCTTCCCCTGATTGAATGTCATCAAGCCCAGTTGAATCAGGTATTCATGAATATTTTGAACAACGCGATCGATGCCTTAATGGAACAAGAAGAGCAAGTTCATAAACAAATTTCTATCCAAACTAAGCACACAAGCAGTAACCAAGTTGAAGTACGGATTTTTGATAACGGCCCCGGCATTCCAGACAGTATCAAATCTCAATTATTTGAACCCTTTTTTACCACTAAACCTGTTGGCAAAGGCACAGGCTTAGGCTTATCTATTTGCCAGCAAATCATCAAAAATCATCAAGGCTTTATTGATGTTGTATCCGAGCCAGGGAAAGGCACAGAATTTATCATTCACTTAGCCATTCACCAACCCGAGGCGGCGATCGCTCCTGACGATGAGACCGACGATTTAACCGCCGCAGACTAACGAGAACTCAAACTTGGCCGATACAATAACAAAACAAGCCGCCGCATAGACAGCCGCCGCCCAGACAGCAACCGTATAGAACGTTATGTTTCCGAATTCCAATCATTACTGGTTACGCAATGCGCGGGTGCCAGCAGCCCTTGTCCTGCGCCAAAAGCAAGGGCGACACAAAGATTGGTCCGCCATTGAAACCGGAAACGACACCGACCAACTCCTCGCCGTAGACTTAGAAATTGTTGATGGGGCGATCGCGAGTATTGCCACCGCTGGCACCCTCAACGTTTACCACCACCCGTCGATCGACCTGCGCCAGGGCATGGTCTTCCCCTGTTTCGTCGATCTGCACACCCACCTGGACAAAGGCCACATTTCACCCCGCACCCCCAATCCTGATGGCACCTTTCAACGAGCCCTCGCCGCTGTCCACCACGATGCCCACCAATATTGGAATGTAGACGATCTCTACCAGCGGATGAATTTTGGCCTCAAGTGTAGCTATGCCCACGGCACCCAGGCCCTCCGCACCCACTTAGATGCCGCTGGCCCCTTTGCCACCGCGAGTTTTGAAGTCTTTCAATCCTTGCGCGAGACCTGGCGCGATCGCCTCCACCTCCAAGGGGTTTGTCTAGTTTCTTTGGACTATTTCTTAACTCCTGCGGGGGAAAAACTGGCCGATCGCGTCGCTGACCTGGGCGGCATTTTGGGCGGGGTTGCCTTCATGAATCCCGATCTGCCCGCTCAGATCGAACGAGTCTTTGCCCTCGCCAAAGAGCGATCGCTCCCCCTCGATTTCCATGCCGACGAAAACGGCGATCCCGACTCCACTTGCCTCGCACAAATTGCCGAAGCCACCCTGCGCCACCACTATCAAGACAAAGTTGTGTGTGGGCACTGTTGCAGCCTCGCCGTTCAACCCCCCAAAGAAGTGAAACGCACGATCGCCCTCATCAAACGAGCCAAACTGGGCATTGTGAGCTTGCCCCTGTGCAACTTGTATCTACAAGATCGTCAAGCCCGCCGTACCCCCCGTTGGCGCGGCATCACCCTCTTGCACGAACTGCACCAGGCCAAAGTGCCCGTCGCGATCGCCAGCGACAATTGCCGCGATCCCTTCTATGCTTACGGCGACCACGACGCTCTGGAAGTCTTGACCCTCTCCACCAAAATTGCCCAATTGGATCATCCCTACGGCGATTGGTGTCAGGCCATTACCAGCACCCCCGCCGACCTGATGGGCTTGAACCAGATTGGCCGCATTGGAGTCGGGAAACCAGCCGATCTCGTCATTTTCAAAGCCCGTCGATACAGCGAACTGTTTGCCCGATCGCAACACGACCGCATCGTCCTCCGCCAGGGACAGGCGATCGACACCACCCTGCCCGATTACACCGAACTCGATGGGCTCTTCGCAGGCTGAGCGGCACACTTGACTGGCTCCCCGCGCCCGATCCACCGCCACAGTATCCCGTTCCACCGACCCGTATGGCATGATGAGGGCTAGTGTTTACCGTTACCGTGTTCATGGCTGCACCAGACTCCTCCCTCAATTTTGAAATTCAACGTTTGCGGGCCGTTCGCCACTCCTTCCTGCGATTGCACAAAGCCTTGCTTGATGCCGAGCGCGACACCTACGAAATGCGGCACGGTGCCATTGCCCACAGTGGCGAGTTTTTTCAATTGGTTATTGGCCACCCCTGGTTTGAATGGTTGCGGCCCATGTCCCAATTCATCGTGCAGGTTGATGAATTGTTCGACCAGAAAGAGGCGATCGCCCCAGCCCAAGTCACCGAACTCTTGCACCACGCCCAAACCCTGCTCCAAGCTTCCGACAGCGGCACCGAATCACAACAACGCTACTATCAAGCCATTCATCGCAATCCCGATATTGCCTTCATCCACGCCGAAACCGCCAACCTCTTAAAAGTAGAACAAAAATAACTCAGCCCCCTCCTTACTGCTCCAGACCCCATCGCCGCCGCCAATTTTGCCCCCCGGCATCTAGCGATCGCCCCACCCAGGGGCAGCCCGCCCCATGACAGTGGCAACCAACCCAAGACTTGTGGCACGATGGAGAACACTTTGCACACGCGATGAGTATTGGGCTTATGCGGTTACGGTTTGCACTCAGTTTGCTCCTGGGCCTTTCCTTAGAACTTGGCGGGGGGGTTGCGATCGCCCAAAGTCCCCCAGCCAAAACTACGAAACCCACACCGACCGTTTCTGACGCGCAAGTCACCGCCATAGTCGATGCCCTCGTGGCTGCCGCTGGCCCCGCCGCCACACCCCCCAAATACACCGAATGGCAAACCCAAAACATCCCAGTCTGGTCTAACCAATGCATTGGGCGATCGCTCACCGTGAGCCAGTTTGCCGCCAGTCCCGTCACCGCCCGGTGGATTTCAGTCTGCGCCGTCCGCACGGCCCTCACCGACCAACTGAAAGCCAGCAACAACAACCTGGAAACCGCAGTTCGCCGCACTGCCGCCTGGTGGTTCAACGGCCAACCCGATCGCTACCAAAACGGCGACACCGCCACTTATGCCAAAGCCGTCTGGCAGCGCTACCTTGCCACCAGCAAAGCGGCGATCGCAGCCACCCCCGCCAAACCCACCCCCGCGATCGCCCCAACCCCAAGTCCCAAACCCCAACCCCCTGAGCAAGCCACCCCTCCCGTCGCACAACAACCAACCGCCACAGCCACGGCCCCCACCGCCGATCTCTACGATCGCTATATGCAAGCAGGCTACGCAGCCACCAACCAGCGGAACCACGCGATCGCCCTCCTATACTTCAAACGTGCCCTCGACGAGCGGCCCCAAGATACCTACGCCACCCAAGCCATCCAAAACGTCGAAGCGTATCTCAAACAACCCCAAACCCCCACTGGCACGACTCCTCCCAGCACTGCGCCAGCCAGCAACGCCCAACCCGCCCCCCCGCCCACCAAGCCCCAACCCGAAGCCAAGGCCCCCCCAACCCAGCCCCCCAAAAAATCTACCGCTCCCCCACCCGGCCCCAACGCCCGCCTTGCGCCGCCGCCAACTGCACCCAACGTCGCCCTTCCAGCCGCCACGGGTGGCCCCACGGCAACAGTCATCATTCCCGCCGAACCACCTGCCGCCGCCTTCAGTGAACAACAAGCCGTTGACTTGGTGACACGCTGGCTCCAAGCCAAAGTCGAGATCTTTGCGCCCCCCTTTGACCAACAACAAGCCCTCAATCTCACCACAGGCGAACTATTGGCCTCCCTGGTCAAACCCAACGGCGTGTTGAACTGGCTCAAAACCAACCAGGCTTATTACCGTTATGGGGTGCAAAAGGTGGAATCCGTAGAACGATTTGCCGTCGCCCGCGATCGCGCCACCATCGAAGTGAAACTCGTCGAAGACCGCACCCTCTATTTCAACGGCACCATCGACCCCAATCGCACCGACTTCTCCACCCAACGAGTCCGGTTTACCCTCGCGGCCACAGAAGGCACCTGGAAAATTGCCGACTACAAAACCGTTGATGGCCTCCTGTTAGAACGCTCCGTGCTAGAAGCCAGTGACGCAGCCACGCGATAAGCCCCAACGCCCAGAACTTTGGCGCGACCACGGCCCAAAGCAGCCTTCAAGCTGCACAAAATTCCAAGGGCAGTGTAAGGTGTGAAAAGTTGTTATTGCACTTGGTTGTTCGCGTTCAAAGGCCCATGAAATACCTTGCCAACGTTTGTCTAACCGGATTGCTCTGTACCCTTGCCCCCTCGGCGATCGCGGCTGAGTGGGTCAGCGTCACCCAAAATGCCGTCGGCGATCGCTTCTTCATCGACACCAGTTCCATCCTCCGCAAAGACGACAACGTCTGGTACTGGGAATACCGCGAATTTCCCGACCCCAACAACGCCTTCCTCGACGAAAAAGTAGACAAACCGATCCACGGGGTCGTCCTCAACTGGTCAGCCAACTGCACCAGCAAAACCCAACGCCTGCGCCACGTCACCGCCTACGACAAAGACCGCGAAGTCATCAAACGGTTTAGCTACGGCGACACGGGCGACCTCACCCAGCCCAAAACCGGCAGCAGCACCGTCAAAGTGCTGAACTATGCCTGCACCACCAAGCAAAACCAAACCAACCCACCCGATACGGGCACCACAACAGACAAACCCCAAACCGCCACCCCCAGCTCCGCCCAGTAGCCCCCCAAGACATTCCAGGCCCCACCCCCTGTCTCCCGTTCCGCCCTGTACCCTGTCTCACACCGCCCTATGAGCGATCGCGACCAGCAGCTTCGTGACCTAGTGACCCAAGCCTGCCAACACCCACCCGGCAGCTTGCCTCGCCAACGGCACCTCACCCACATCATCCGCCTGGTCACCCCCCGGCTCTGGCGCGAAAACGTGCCCTACTACCAAGATGCCCTGCAAAAAACCTGGCTGTACTTTTGCAAAAACATCTGCAACGGCTACGACCCCAACCTGGGCAGCGTGCCCACCTGGCTCAATGCCTACCTCAAACGGCGCTTGCAAGATGGCTACATTGACACCATCAAAAAACAACAAAACGAAAGTCCCCCCGTTTGGCAAGACAAAAACGGCGAACTGGTCGATGTCATGGACAACATCCCCGATCAACGGGGCGACGTAGAACCCTTGTGGGAAAAAGTCCGCGAGTGGGCCAAAGCCGACCCCACCGGGGAACTCCGCCAAATCCACATCAAAGGCCATCCCGCCGTCACCTGCCAAGTCCTGATCCTCCGGCGGCTCCTGTCAGAAACAAGCTGGCAAACCCTGGCCGACGAATATGGTGTCGCCATTCCGACCCTCAGCAGTTTTTATCGCCGACAATGTATGCCGCGTTTGCGTAACTTTGGAGAAACCGAGGGATATATTCAGTGAAGAATGAGGACGCTTCGCGATGACATACGGTATTTACGACTCCGCTCTCTCCCTACCGCTCACCCAAGGCGATCGCCAGACTGCCCAAACCTTTGCCGCCCAGCAACCCACCCCCAGCAAAGCCGAGCAAGTTCGCTTAAACACCCTGGCAGTCTTGGCTGTCCAGCAATACCTCACCTTGATGGATATCCCCACCGACCTCACCGAGAGCGATAGCTGGAACCCCATCATGCGCGTCTGCACCGATGTCGCAGATTTAGAATTACCCAACAAAGGGCGATTGGAATGTCGGCCCGTCAAACCCGGTGCCACGATGATGCCCGTCCCCCCCGAAACCTGGGAAGATCGGGTAGGGTATGTCGCCGTCCAAATCGATGAAGCCACCGCCGAAGCCACCATTCTGGGGTTTGTGCCCACCGTTATCGATCGCGAAACCATTGCCCTGACCGAACTCAGCGCCCCCGAAGCCCTATTAACCCATCTCACCCATCCCCTCAGCCAAGCGATCGCCCACTTGGGGGCCTGGCTCCAAGGCGCGATCGACACCGGCTGGCAAACCGTCGAAGACCTGTTCAACACGTCCCAGGGCGAACCGGCCTTCCGATCCCAGCTCGAACCTGCCTACGCCTTCCGCTTTCGTCGCCGTGGTAACGCCGTCCGGCAAGGTCGCCGCCTGATCCTCGGCAACAACTGCCCCGACATTGCCCTCATCGTCGAAATTCGCCCCCAAGACGAGCAAGTCGAAATCGTCCTCCAGCTCCATCCCCTCGAAGATCACACCCAATTACCCAGTGGTCTCACCCTCAACATCATCGACGAAGCCACCCAAACCGAAGTGCTGACCGCCACAGCCATCGGCACCGAAGACTTTTTAGAACTGCAAATTGACGGCACCTTTGGCGAACAATTTAGCGTGCAAGTCTGTTATAACGATCGCCAAATCACCCAGACCTTCCTCATCTAAACCGTTGTTCCAACAATTCAATAGCCACACCACCGGGTGCCCCGCGATCGCCCCCAGCACCGCTACAACAACGCTTAGATGAACCACCGGATATGGGTAAGTTAATTGTTCTCAAAATCATCGACGGCAGCTTTGAACAAGGCTTCAGTGTCATGCTGCAAATTGGTGAGGAAGGTGCCCCAGCCACCCTGGAAGTCATGGGTAAATTGCCCGCCCTGCCCGAAATGCCCCTTTACTACAGCCGTTGGCGAGAAACCTACTGGCGACTCGATGCCCGCTACCGCATCACCGCCAAAAAAAATCAAAAAGCCAACGTTTCCCTCATCGCCGATTGCCAACACACCGCCCAAATCCTCAAAGCCCGACTCAACGGCTGGTTATTAACCGAAGAATTTCGCACCATCCGGGAACGATGGCTGGAGCGCGTTGCCCCCGACGAAGAGTTGCGGGTCATCGTCCAAACGGAAAACAGCCAACTCCGCCAGTTACCGTGGAACCTACTCGACTTTTTGGAACGCTACCCCAAAGCCGAGATCGCCCTCAGCGCCCTCAATACCGAAGAACTCCCGCCCCCACCCCCTAAAACCAGCGCCGCCGTCAATATCTTGACCATCCTCGGCAACAGCGACGGCATCAACACCGATGAAGACAAAGCCTTTCTCCAATCCTTGCCAAACGTTGCCCTCACCACCCTGGTCGAACCCGATCGCAAAACCCTCACCGATACCCTCTGGAAGCGATCGTGGGATATCCTCTTCTTCGCTGGCCATAGCTCCAGCCTCAACGATCGCGAAGCGGGCCGCATCTTCCTCAACCAAACCGACAGCCTCACCATCAGCGAACTGAAATACGCCCTGCGGAATGCCGTCAGCAATGGGCTACGCCTCGCCATCTTCAACTCCTGCGATGGCCTGGGCCTTGCCCGCGAACTCGCCGACCTCCACATCCCCCACGTCATCATCATGCGGGAACCCGTGCCCGACCTGATCGCCCAAGAATTTTTGAAAGCCTTTCTCACCGCTTACGCCCGTGGCACCTCGTTGCCCCTGGCCATGCGACAAGCCCGAGAACGCTTACAAGGCATGGAAGACCGCTTCCCCTGCGCATCCTGGTTGCCCCTCATTTGCCAACCGCCAACCGCCATTCCCCCCACCTGGGCCAACTTGTTGCCTGCGCCTGCCCCCCAGCCCCAGCCCCTCGTCCCCAAACGGCGCTTATTTGCAGCGGCCCTGGCCAGTATGACGATCGCCGGGTTGACCATTGGGCTGCGATCGCTCGGCCTGTTGCAACGCCCTGAATGGGCCGCCTATGACCAAATGTTGCAATTGCGCCCCAGCGAACCCCCCGACCCCCGCCTGTTTGTCGTCACCATTGACGATGCCGACCTCGAAGCCCAACGCCAAACCAGCGACCTGGGCGGGGCCTCCATCTCCGATGCCAACCTGGAACGCCTGCTCACCCTCTTAAACCGCTACCAACCCCGCGCGATCGGCCTCGACCTGCACCGCACCGCAGCCACCAACACCCGCCAATACCCCGACCTCGCCCGTCAACTCAAAACCAACGACACCTTAATCACCATTTGCAAACTGGGCTACACCAAAGCCAACCCCTACGGCACCCCCGCCCCCCCCGACGTGCCCCCCACCAGCTTTCGGACAGGTTTCAGCGATTTTGTCACCGATCCCGATGGCACCATCCGGCGGCACCTGTTAGCCATGAACACAGAAGGCTTAATCGACTCTCACTGCCACTTTCCCACCGCCTTTAGTGTTGAGCTGGTGCTGCGCTATTTTCAAGTTTGGAATGAATCGCAAACGGGGTTCCATCCCGACTGGGGCAATGCCCTGCAACTGCATTTCCCAACCCCAACCACCGCCTTGCCGACCATCCCCCACGGCTATCCCTTGGCCCCTGCGCGATCGCCCCAAACCGCCCCCTACAATATCCGGTTTCCCGGCCTCACCGCCCAGCACGGCACCTACCAGGGCCAAGGCGTAGACACCAACGGTGTGCAGCTTTTATTGAATTACCGCAAAATCGCCAACGCCGAGCCCATCGCCAACTACCGCCCCCTCCGCTGGTTTCTAGATCCAACCAAGCCCCCCTCCGACCAAGAGTTAAAACAACTCATCCATAACAAAATTGTCCTCATCGGTGTCACGGCGTGGGATAAACGCGACTACGCCAAAGTGCCCACCAGCATCAACACCAAAGGCGAAATGGCCGGAGTCTTCGTCCATGCCCACATGATCAGTCAACTCCTCAGCACCACCTTAGACGGGCGGCCCCTCCTCTGGACCTGGCCCGCCTGGGGCGAATGGCTGTGGATTGGAAGTTGGGCCATCGTTGGTGGAGCCGTGGTGTTGGGAATCCGCACCCCACCCTTTGCACAAAAAGAACAAATTCCCCCGATAGCTCTAGCAGTCGGTTGTACCGTTGGGCTTCTGTATGGCACCTGTGCCGGAGTTTTGGTATTGGTGGGTGGGTGGCTGCCCTTCGTCCCGGCAGCGATCGCCCTCACCGCAACCAGTCTCACCGTCACGCTTTTCCCCCTTCACCCCCAGCCCGATCCCAGGTTAGATCTTGTTTACTCTCACTAAATGTTAGGAGTTGCGGCAATGAACTTTGGTCTGAAATCCATCATCTTCAGTTGTTTAGGCGGAGGCATCACCCTGGTCTCACTCCTCCTGTCCACCATTGCCAAAGCCCAACCGCCCCAATCATTTAGCCACGCCCAAACCCCACAACCCATCCCCCTACTCATCGCCCAGGCCAGCCGAACGGTTTCCGGCTCACCGGCCACAGGTCGTTCAGTCGGGGGCGGCACAGAGTTGATTGATCTTACCTACGATGCCAGTCGCAGTGTCTCTGGGGCTGGGGCTGGGGGCCGCTCCCAGGGTGGCGGTGTGCGCGGCAAAAAAACCGCCTTTTGTCCCACGCCGGAAGTCCCCTTGACGGCGCTCGTACCCTTTACTGCGACCTATCCAGAGGGCAAAACCATTCCCACCACCATGAATGTTTGGGGCACAACAACCCAAGCCCACCCCACCCTATGGGCCTATGTTCCCCCTCTCGACCCATCGATCGAGCTGCAATTCCTGTTCACAGAAGGGCGCAACCTCATCCACCAAACCACCCTGCAAGCTCCCGGTTCAGGCGGAGTCATTGCCATTCCCATCCCCACAACAAAACCCGCCCTGACCCCCGACAAACAATATCAATGGACGTTGAGCTTTAAGTGCAAAACACCCGCTACGGGTCAAACCACGGGTTCCAGTGCCCAGGTCGAAACGGTTTATATCCAAGCAAGCGTGTTCTATAAACCCCTAGATTCAGCGATCGCCAGCCAACTCACCCCCACCCCCTCTCGCCAAAACGCTGCACTCTACGCTCAGAATGGGGTTTGGTATGATGCCCTCACCACCCTCGCCACCCTGCGGCAGCAAGCCCCCGAAGACCCAACCCTCCAAGCCGATTGGGCTACGCTGTTGAAGAGCATGGTGCTCTCGCCCGAGGCCCGAGAACACATCGATATCGAGACCCTTACGAAACAACCCCTTGCACGATAAATCTCCTCCCGCCTGGAAAATTGGCAGCATTCTGACGGTTGGCATTCTTGCCGTGTCAACCGCTGCGCCCCTCATCCGCTTGGCGATCGCCGCTGCTGGTCAACGGGGCCTGGGCTTTAGTTTGGTCTTAGCTGGTGCAAGGCTAGCCCTGGCCTCCCTGTTCTTGCTGCCAACCTGGGGCCAAGTCCGCCAACAGGCCCTCCCCATCACAGGGGTCAAATTCGCGATCGCCGCCGGAGTCACCCTGGCCTGCCATTTTGCCGCCTGGATCACCTCCCTGTCCTACACCTCCATCACGGCATCCACTGCCCTCGTCACCACCAATCCCATTTGGATTGCCCTGTTAGCGTGGCTGTGGCATGGCGAACGGCCCAAAGCCCAAACCCTGATCGGTATGGCGATCGCGCTCAGTGGCGGCCTCATCTTGGGCCTGGGTCAATCCACAACCAGCGCCACCAGCAGCCAACCCCTTTTAGGGAACAGCCTCGCCTTATTCGGCGCTTGGATGGTGAGTGGCTATCTTCTCTTGGGTCGCGAAGCCCAACGTCAGGGAGTCGGCCTGGGTGCCTACACCACGATCGCCTACACCGTTGCCGCGATCGTCCTGGTGCCCCTGCCGTGGTTGGTCGGGGCGAGTTATCAGGGCCTCCCCCTCAGCGTGTATGGGTACATTACCCTCACCGCCCTACTGCCCCAGCTCATCGGCCACACCAGCTTTAACTGGGCTGTACGCTGGGTTTCCCCCACCCTCGTCACCTTGCTCATTCTGTTTGAACCCGCCCTCGCCAGCCTCATGGGCTATCTCTTGTTTGGCGAAATTCCGGGGCCAACCGTTGGGCTTGGAGCCAGCATTCTGCTCCTCGGCGTGGCGATCGCCGCGCTGGCTTAGCACAGCCTCCCTGCCGCGCACAAGGTGCTAGCGCCCCATTGCAAACAACTTGACTTGTTTCGTAACCAAACGTTATGCAGTGACAAAGATCACAATAAAAGCTGATTAAGATCGCCCCAGTCCCAAGTCTTGCCAGACATACTAAAGGAGACTCAACTATAGCCGAGTCATCAACAGGGAACACACGACTGGCCGACAATTTCCAAAGAAATTTGTCGGTTTTTTGTTGGTTTAAAACCGTCATCCGCTGCAACGCTCTGAACCACTCAACCACGGCTCAACGCTGCCGAAACTCCACCACATCCCGTTTTACCGTCACATCATAATCACTAAAAAAGTCGTGGCCCAGTAACCCAATGGGCAAGGCTTCATTCCCCACCGCAACGATCACATCCTCAATCCTGGCCTGCCCCACGGCGATCGATCGCACATAGGCCAAGGGAATCTCGACCCCGGCCTGACTCGCCGTATTCACCTTTGTTTTGCCCACAAATTGCACCCCCAGCGCCTCCGCCATTGCCCCCGTAATCACAGTGCTGCTCGCCCCTGTATCCACAATCATTTCAAACGTTTGATTGCCATTAAACAGCACATCAATAATCGGAGTTCCGCCCGCCCGCCGTTTGATGGGTGCCCGAAAGATTTGCCCCGATTCAGCCCGTTGCCCATCCGCACTACCGACCGTAAACGGAACAGCACTCGCCACCGACCCCAAATCGCGATCGCTCTGGCCTTGGGCTTGGGCCACTTTTTTATTTGCCACAGCCAGCTTTTGCTCAAACTGAGGGACTTTTTCCCGCGCCAAACTGGCATAAGGGCTCGACTTGGGCAACGACTTCAGCAACTGCACCGCCTGTTGCCAACGCACGACGACCAACCGCCAGTCATCTACCGTTAACGCTGATCGACTAATATTTTCAGCACTTTCCGCCTTTGCCAACCCTTGTTTATAGGTTTCTTCTTGCTCGGCTTGAGGCGGCGAGTCCAGCGGGGCTGGAGTAGGGGATGTCGTTGCCACTGGTTTTGGGGTTGCATCCACTGCGGGTGGAGAGGGTTGCGGGACAGTCGCCCAGGGCACTGCACAACCGCCCAGGCCCAAAAGACTGCAACCTAAGGCAAATGAAACCGTGGAAAGCGGGAGCTGTTTCTTCATCATGGCCAGCGCAAGTAGGGAATTAGCCCAGAGCGATCGCGCTATCGACCACATTGGATACACATTACCACCCACTTTGGCGATCGCAAGGACTCTGAGCCCAATCTAGAATGCAACAATTACCCTCCCAACCTAGCAACCCCCTTGGGTTTTGCCAATGCTGACAGGAACTATGCAAGTTGAAGAACTGTCACAATAGAGGTAGGAGTGCATAAATCCCTCACCAGAGGTGAATTCTAATTTTAGGCATGGTCAAACCGATCAGGATGCATTACCCCCCACCAGCAGATCGGTGACCCAGCCGCTATCGGTTCAAGGGCGATCGCCCAAAGGAGCACCGAATGTATACGCTACAAACCAAACAAAGATTCTTCGTGCGGCTCATGATGTTAACTTTTGGCCTGGGGAGTGCGATCGCGCTATGGCCCGCTGCCAGCAACGCCCCCAATGCGCTGAGCAACTGGCAACATCCCACCGTCCAGCAAACCTCCCTGGAATTTATTATTGAACGTCGCTTTTAGCCTAAGGGGTGAGGCGGCTAACCTCGCCCCACAGCCTGAGCACCATCGTTAGGAATTCCCCTCAAGCACCAGCCGCCCCTAAGGCATTCCCAGCGGCACCAGTGCGTTTTCGGGGAGGTAGGTGTAGTAGCGCCCCCCATCCGACAATATCAGCACCAGTTGCAACGACCAGTCGGGTTCGGCCTGGAGATCGGCCCAAGGAACCGCCAATTCCAGGCACGAATCCAGGCCCACTTCCGCGCGACTGATCCGGGTATGCCACTGGGAATGGGCGATCGCCTCCTGAAACCAGATCGTTTGCGTCAACAGATTAATACTCAGATGATGGCGAAACAGATAGTTCAGCGGCGGCGCATCGGGCACATCCACCAGCGGGATGGGACTGTTGCAAAGGGCTTGCCCTGGATAAAACCAAAACAGGTTCAGCTCAGGCGGAAAGTCAATTCCCGGACGTGCCCCCGCTTTGAAATCTAACCGGAGATAAAAATTGAGGTGATCCACGCCGTACCAAAGCCGCTGCACATCGCTGCTTCGGTGCATGGTGCCCCGTGCGCCCCCAATTTCCAAGCGTCCGGCCCGATCCCAGTCTTGCTCGTCGCCCCGCCCGTCAATGTAGGGATGAATAAACCCTTCGGGAGCGCGATCGCCCCCTGCCAGGTGAACTTCTACCGGGCGCTGAACCTCCGGCGGCACGGGTTCATTCAACGCCTGGTACAACGCCGCCAAATGCTCGCGAAACAGTTGATCAAACATGGCATCCTGGTTGGATGTGTGGCCCTCGCCAAACCACCAAAACCAGTCCGATCCTTCCGCTGCATAAAGGGCTTCCCAGGCTTCGGGATTGTTTTCTTCCGTCGCTTCGGGATGTTTGGCTAGAGTGAGCCGCGCCTCCGTGAGCAAATCCCACGCCCGATTTTTGGCCGGATCTCCAATCCAGGTGGTGAAATTGCCATCCACCCAGGAACCGCTGTGCAGTTTATCTGCCGGAATCGTAGCCTGGGGCGGAAACTGATCGAGATACTCGGAAACCGTGACGAGCTTGATATCCGTGTGGTCGCTCAAAAGCTCGTAAAGGGTAGTCAAAAACGGCAACCCATCCTGTTCATAAAACTCCCAGCAGTTTTCGCCATCCAGGGCGATCGTCACCAACCACGGTTGATCCAGGCTGGTGTGACCACTGTGCTGGCGCACTTTGAGGGAACGGGCGATCGCCTCCAAATGGCCAACCAGATCCCGCGCGGCGTGCCCCGATTCCATGTTGCCGTAGGTAAACCCAATCAGGTCAGACAGCCGATGATCCCGAAAGACAATCGCCAAATCACCGTGGGGCGTGGGCAGACGGTAGGGTTGGTAGAGCAACTCCGGCTCATACACATTGCCCGACCCATCCCGACTAAAGAAATGATCCAGCGACCACCCCAACACTGCTTCATCCGAACAAATCCACTGAAACCCTTGCTCAGCAATGTAGGGCAAAACCGCCGGACTCACCGATTGCTCTGAAGGCCACAGCCCCCGTGGCTCACAGCCAAAGCGATCGCAATACAACGCCTTCGCTTTTTGCAAATGCCGGGGAATATCTTCGGCCCATTGGAAGCGGCGATCGGGCAACGTCATCTCCGGGACTGCAACCCGCCCCGCATTCGTATCGGCCAAGAGTGGCAAAATCGGGTGGGTGTACGGCGTTGTCGTAATTTCTAGTTGGCCAGCAGCCTGCATCTTGCGGTGTTGCGGGATAATCCGGCCCAGAATTTCTTTTTGCTTTGAGTGAATGCGCTGGCGATCGCTCAGCGTAAACCCCTTACCCTGTTTCAGCCAAGCCGCAATGTCTGGATCATCCCAAAACAACGGATCAATCCAAGACAGGTTATGCCATGCCGCCAGATCACCATAGTCTTGGTTTGTCCAATTGGCTAAACACCAGGCTGGCCCCTTGTCTTGCCGTTGCTCAAACAGTTCTGCATAACGGGGGTGGGGGTCGATCAGGGTGCGGTGGTGCCCATCAAAAAAGTGCGCGATCGCAAACTCTTTTTGCTCCAGGGTCAGGTGCTTGGTCGGGGTCAGCGCAATGCGGAGATAGGGATCTAACGCCGTCCCAGCCACATAATCCTCAATCTGCAAGATCAGCGACGGCACCAAATTTACCGTTTGATGCAACTTAGGATAGCGCTCCAACAGCAACACCAAATCCAGATAATCTTTGGTGCCATGCAACCGCACCCAGGGCAACCGATACCGTCCATCATCAATACCGGATTCAGCCCGACTCTTATACAACGGTTGGTGCTGATGCCAGATGAACGCCACGTATAACGGATGAGACATAGGCAAATTATGCAGATGGGATCGACAGAGAAGTGGGGGGCCAAGAACCACCAGACACGGCGATCGCTCTAGCCCCTAAATCCTCTCACACGACCTGCTCAACTTCAGCAATCTCAGGAATGAATTCCCGTAAACGGCGCTCGATCCCCATCTTCAGCGTCATAGTAGAGCTGGGGCAAGACCCACACGCCCCTTGCAGCCGCAGTTTTACAATCGGGCCATCAATTTCAACCAGTTCCACGTTGCCGCCATCCGCGATCAAATACGGGCGCAACTCATCCAACACAGTTTCCACATTTTCGGGAGACAAAGTTAGGGTTTCAGCCATAATTCACCTGCTACACATTGAGCTTTTACACATTGAAGTTTGTGGAATGCCCCCAGTGGGACAAGACCACTTTTGCGCCTGGGCGATCGCCACGCCAGCCAAAACCGGGCCAACCGCAATCTCGCCTATCGATCCTAGCGCGTCTCCTGCGGACTGCAACGATTCAGTCTGTCGAGAGAGAACATTGGCAGCGATCTATGCTGCCCCATTCGAGGTAAGGGCCTCAAGTCATTGAGTTACCCTTACCCCACCGGGCTTAACCCGCCAACCCCAACAGCGCCAGATTCGTAAAGCAAAAGTCTTGGGTCGAAAGCTTGCCATTCACTTCCGTCCGAATGACCCGCCGATTGAGGATGAAATAATCCCCCACTTGCTCATAGGAGTCTTCAAAATCACTCTTGCCGCCTTTTTGTTCCCCTGTTTTGGGATCGTGATAGACCGAGTCGTAGGTGTGGGACAAATAGCCAGCGCCCGTATCAAACGTGCTGAAGGTGTTAATCGTCACGACGACCCCGTGAATATGGCGATGCACCAAGGTGACTTCGTTGTCTTTCACTTTGTAGCGATCGCCCTCGGCTTTGCCACCCAGCAAAATTTCGACGGCACCCGCTTCATCCGTGGCCCCATAAGCAAAGGTATTTTTGCCGTGGGTTTCCTCAAACGTACGCCGAACCCGGTGAATAGCAATCTCCCACATTTGACCGTGGATCAACTTTTGCGCGGCTTCGTCGTCAATCCCCGTGACTTCAGCGGTGAGATCGGGCTTGACAGTGGCTTGGCCGTGAAACTCGCGATCGTCCCATTTCAGGGTGACATCAGCGGTATACCCCGGAAAGGCTTTATCCCAGGTGTACCGATTTTCATAGGCAGCCTGAAACAGTTCTTGGGCGGTTAACTGCGCTACGGTCATGAAACTCTCCTTCTTTGCAGTGCCTTATCTAGTGTAGAGAGTTTTGGGGAGTGTTGTGGCACGGGCAATCGATTCCAAGCGATCGCCCACTCCAGCCCCACCTGAGCCAACTCCGCCGCAGTCCCATCTCGCGAGGATAATTTACCACCGATGGATGGTAGGGGTAGGGCTTCTACCCGCAGCAACTGGGGCACCCACAAGCACTGCCCCCACCGTCAAAAATACAGACTGTTTTCTGCACGATTCGGGGATTGCTGATGGGTGAAGGGTTTTGGAGCCTTGGTTCAACTCTCATGAAGAATGCAGGCTAGGCCAATTCCTGGGTCACAATCCGGCGCAAAATTTCCGTCACTTCCGCCGCCATTCGCGCATCAATTTGGCGTGCTTCTTCATTCAAATCCCGACTGCCCGATGCATTGACCCTGCGCACCGCCGCCCGGAGCGTCAACGCCACAGTACGCAGGATTGCCGGCTGGCTCGCCGTTTGGAGCCGAGCATCAACAAATTGCACCAGGGCCGTGTAGGTCAGTTCCGTGCGATCGCGACTATCTGACGCACCAAACCCCAACTTCGACAGCAACACCACATTACTAATATCGGGGGCAATCCCCAACGTGGCGATCGCCGCATCCAAATACCGCGCCGCATCATGGCCCAAACACTCCACGAACGTCGCCAGACTGTGCCACTGCGCCCCCGGCAACTTCGCACTCGTGGGAATAAAAAAGTGCCAGCCCACCATTGCCATCAGCCGCGTCAGGTCATAGGCCGACACCAGATTTTCGCCCCCTGTCCCTTCTGATGGAGCTGCGATCAGCGCGGTTGTCCCGGCTTTCAACTGGGGCCACGCCATCAACGGCGACTCACCGTAATAACCCCGAAATTGCAGCGTACTGCCCGTCAAGCCCCGGAACCATTGCTCTAACCCAGGCCGCGAGTTAAACCGCTTGAACATGGCGGCGGTAGCATTGGAAATAAACTGCCCTGCCGCCGCATCATCTTTGCGATAGCTGACAACATCGATCGCCGCATCGGTGAAACTTCTGGCGCTCACCGCCCCTTGGGAATCCACGATCGTACAGGAACCAATCGGAATACTAGCGGCTTTGGTATTGGCCTGACACAGCAAATTCGCGATCGCCACAATTTTGGTCGCACTCCAAAACTGCGCATTACTCAAAGCATTGCGCCCCAACCAGCGCGATCGCAGTTGCCCATCCACCACACTCCCCACACACAGGCAGGCTTCCGTAATCTCAGGGTGCAAAAAGTCCAGGGCGCGCGTATCGATCGCAGGCACCACCCCCCGATTTGGGAAAGCTCCAAACAGCACCGTTTGCCCCGACCCCGTCAGCGGCACCGCACTGCCCAAAGACACCACCGTTTTACCATCTGGGGCCATGCGCAGGCGATCGGCAAACAGCTTCACCTGGTCTTTGTAGGCAGAACTGGCCAACCCCCGATCCAAAAACGACAAATGGTTTAAGTCAGACCCTTCCTGAATTTCGATCGCCAGATAAGCATTGAACACCTTTTGGCGATCGCGGGCCGCCTCCAACTTCCCGCCCGTATCCTGCACAATCCGCACATGAGGCCCATAGGCAAACCAAGTGACATACCCCTTCAACGGCTCCAGTAACGTCACCTGCACATGGTTATTCGCCGCCGGGGCCGTCGCCGCCAGTCCCAACTTCGCCCCAAGCGGCAAGGAATATTTATCCGCCTCTGCCAACTGGCTCGCTTGCTTCGTGGGGTCTCGCTTCAAGACCGTTTCTTGCACCCCTTCCAACACCAACCACGCCACCACTACATGGGGCGCATAGGCAAACCAGGTCGTATAACCTTGCAGCGGCGTTGTCAACGTCAGTTGTAGATGATTCCCCGTCGTAGGACTGGCTGCCTCTACCGACAGCGTCGCCCCCGCCACCAAAGGGGCCTTTTGTGCAGCAGACAACTCACTCGCTTGTTTCGTCGGATCCAATTTAAGGACAGTTGATTGCACCGCTTTCAGCAGACCCATGCCCTGAACACCCTATAAATTGCTGTTGTTATCCTACTGGCCTAGAAAACTCCTCGCACACCTTGTTCAAAACTCTTTTTATCCCGGCCCGTGGCGCTCAGGTCACGGTCAACCGGGTTACGGCCAATCGGTGCGCCCCGCCTACCCAGCCCAGCTAAGCCCCAATCAGCCGACGACTATACGCCGGGAGCCATCGCTGAATGAACCGCGCCATCCCCATACACAAAAGAGTGATGCCGAGCCCCACCGCGATCGCCCCAACCACATTGCCCCACTGCAAAGTCAAGCCCAATCGTTCTAATCCAGTCACCCAATAAGCATGTAAAAAATAAATGGGGAAACTCAATTTTGCACAGCGATCCAGCCATACAATTTGCTGTTTTTCCGCATTAAAGTGCAACCAAACCATAAAAAAGAGACAGAGCAATATTTTTTGAATCAAGTTAATATCCACCCCTGAAAACAGTTGCCAATTATCCTGGCGGTGCAAACTACCCACTTCTTGATGGAGCAACGCTTGTAAAATCGCGAGGACAAACACCACAAACAACAGATAAATAGTTTTGCCATGCAAACGCTGGTAAATTTGCCCCCGATGCAACGAAGCCCACATCCCAAACAAATACACAGGCGTAAAGTACAGCAGCGAATGGAACGGATTGAGATTCAGCCAGGGCCGATGCACCCAGAGCGACAGGCCAAAGCCCAAGCCCATGACTAACAGTTGATAGCGCGATCGCAAAAACCACAGAAAAGCAGGCGAAGCGAAAAATAACAACAGCGCAAACGGAATATACCAATAGCCAATCAAATGTTGACCGGTGATTAAATACACCAAAATCGCCCAGCCACTCGGTTCAGTCGATTGGGCAAGCAGCGGTGGTGGTGTCACCCAAAGGGCAGAACTAATGGGCAACACCGACATCGCCAGATAGGGCACACCAACATTCAGCCACTTACTTTTCAGAAATTGCCAATACTGAAAGCCACGCTGATAGAAAACATGGTGAAACATAAAACCAGAAATGAACACAAAGAATACTGTTCCACCGGAAATGAGATTCGCGATCGCCCGTTCCCAGACAGATGCATTGCCATGCCACGGATCAAACCCTGCAAGGGTGTAGCAGTGCCCCGTGACGATCGCCAAAATCGCAATCCCTCTGAAATAGTTGATGGAATTCAGAAACATCCCTTTCTCCAATGGCCGTTCCTTCGGTTCCACCCTATCGCACGAAATTTAGCAATCGAGCCGCTACCGTGTAAATTGTCGAATTCTTTTTGACTGTGATTGTCAGCTAAACTGGCGCGAGGCCCCAGCCATTTTCAGCCAGAAACCTCAGACTAGCCCCAGCCCAAATCACCGGAACGCAGCCCTGCTAACCCGAGCACGCCCCCCTGCGTTCCCGGCAGCGAGACCCCGCCCAGGCCACAGCGCGATCGCCCCCAAGTGCAATCTGGCCCTACGATACCGCCGCCACCACTTCTGCCCGAATGTGCTGAATTCGTTCATTCAAGTCATATAAATTCAACCGATAGCTCAACGGGTGGGCGATTAACTGGGCTGTACTTTGGAACAAGACATCCACTTCAATCAGGCCATTCTCCTTCAACGTCCGGCCCGTAGACACCAAATCCACGATCGCCTCCGACATCCCCGTAATCGGCCCCAACTCCACCGACCCATACAACGGAATGATTTCGACTGGCAAATCCAACGCCTCAAAATACTCCCGCGCGGAATGCACATACTTCGAGGCCACCCGCCCATACAATGGCAAATCCAACGCCGAACGATAAGGACTGGTCGCCTTCACCGCCACCGACATCCGACAATCCCCAAACCCCAAATCGACCACTTGCGCCACTTGCGGAGCCTTTTCGCGCAACACGTCATACCCCACAACCCCCAACTGCGCTTGCCCATATTCCACATACACTGGCACATCCTGCGCCCGCACGAGCAAAGCCTTGGCCGTTGCCGTCGGGTCTGTGATTTGCAGTTGGCGATTGCCCGCTTCGAGGAACGCACTAAAATCTAGCCCGATCGCCTGAAACAAGCGAATACTGTCTTTGAGCAATGCGCCTTTGGGAAGTGCGACGGTCAACATAACAGAGTCACCGAAATAAGAACATGAACCAGGCCAATAAACCTGCGGGATGACGGGATTTAACTCTTAAAATGAGTTGAGCCAGGGCGATGCCCAGCTTTCAAAGCTTACGCTAATTTCTGACCTTATGCGGATTCTTTTGGTAGATGACGAAGTGGAAATGGCCGAACCGCTCAGTCGGATTTTGACCCGCGAAGGCCATACCGTCGATGTTGCTTATGATGGCGATCGCGGCAGTCAACTCGCCCAACACAATGCTTACGACTTGCTCATTCTCGACTGGATGCTGCCCCACCAATCCGGGTTAGAAATTTGTCAGCAGGTGCGATCGCGGGGCATTGTCACCCCCGTCCTCTTCCTCACCGCCAAAGATACTATCGATGACCGTGTGCAAGGCTTAGACGCCGGAGCCGACGATTACCTGATCAAACCCTTTGAACTGCGGGAACTGCTCGCCAGAGTCCGCGCCTTGCTACGGCGACCCTCCAGCCTGGAAGCACCCACCAATCGCATCAAGGTCGGCGACCTGGAACTCGATGTAGACAATCAACTCGTCTATCGGGCAGGGCAAGAAATTGAACTCTCCGAAAAAGAAAGTCAATTGCTGGAATACCTGATGCGCCATCCAAATCAGCTCTTAACCCACGAACAAATTCATCACCACTTGTGGGGCGACAGTGCCGAAAAACCCACCAGCAACGCCCTGGCAGCCCAAATGCGTCTCCTCCGCCGGAAGCTCGAACGTACGGGTGAAACACCCCTGATCAGCACAGTTTACGGTAAGGGCTACCGCTTTGGCCAAAAAGACATGGGCTAAAGCATCGGCCTCTACTCGGCGCGGCCCCACTTGCCACTTCAGTTGCTTGCTGCCAACTTGCTAATGCAACAAGACCAGGTGGCGATCGCCATCAAGTCGTAGCCACCGTTCATCCTTGAGCTTACCTAAGAGCCGCGTCACCGTGACCCGAGTGGTGCCAATGGCGCTGGCTAAATGTTGATGGGTCAGCCGCACACTCAGCCGCGTACCATCCTCAATGGGTTGCCCCACTTCCATCTGCAACAACAGCAAAAACTGCCGCAATCGGTCTTCTACCCGCCGATAGCCCGCCATCGCCAACATCGCTTCCGTTTGCCGGAGCCGCCGCGCCAGATGGTGGAAAATTTCCTGGCTCAATGCCGCCGACTGTTGCACCTCGCCCAAGCTCAACCGCATCAAATCCACATCAGACAGAGCGATCGCCTGATAAGGCTGAATCAACGACAGCGGCATCCCAAACGGCATCGAAGCACAGGCCAGCCCAATCAACGCCTCATCCCCATTGGGATACAACGTACTCAGTTGAACCACGCCGCGAGCCACCACCCAAATCACCTGAGGTTGCAGCGGAATGCCCTGCCCCGCGCGAAATGCCTGTAAACTCCGGCCTTGATAGACATCTTCTAAAAAGTGCCGGAAATCTTGCTGGACAGAGGATTTAGGCGGTAGGGCTTGCAACATAATGCAATTTCCAGTTCCTTGGCAACGTTTGCTAGGCTACCGTCCCAGCATCAAGGGGAGTTAATTGTCAGGTTGCTACCAGGTTAAGTTTTGGTTTACGCCGCTGCACCACGCCTGGGCGATCGCCCAGCGCCACCACCGCTCTACCCGGCCTGATTCACACAGATTAGACCAACACCTCAACCGCCTCAAGCCATCAGCAATACCCAGCGGGCTCAGCAACACAGGCTGGATTTTGGTAACGCATCACGGAGCCGCTGTCCCAGGAACCGAGAATCGGGCATCGCGGGGGGCTGGCCAATCCCCACCTGGGCCGCACAGAATTGGGTACCCAGCCTAGCACCCACGGCTCAAGCCGTTCACGCCTCCCCCTGCCACACCTGAAGCAACTCATCCACTGATAAGCCCAAAATGCGAGCCAACGGATTCAAGTGTTTATATTCAATCTCTTGATGCTTTTGAATGCGGTCTAACTCGGCAGCCGACAGGCGAAAGGTATCGCAAAATTTCACAAATTCGTCGTTGGTCAAATCCAGTTCGCGTTGGCGTTCTTGCAGATAAAACGCGATCGCGGCCACCCCTTTCGTTGGGCGCTGGACTTTCGCTAAATATTGCTCCATCAAGGCCGAGACTTGGGTTGAGCCAGTTCCAACCCTACTGGCCAAATCGGCACAGGCCAATTGCAGCGCCTTGCGGAACAACTGAGCATCGTTCAGAACGGCCAAAACCTGCGGGGCATGGGTTGGCTTGACATACCCCACGATCTTGCCATTTTCCGCGATCGCCACATACTGGTCGTGGGGATCGGAAGTCCAGGATTGGGGCTGAGTAAATCGCACCATGATCACCTCATCAACGGATGTCAGAGATGATCCAATCGACCACACCTTGTCCCCCTTTGTCTATCCCTAAGCTCAAAATTGTTGCGGGGCGATCGCCCGTTCCCACCACCACCCCGGCACGGTTGGCTGGCCCCCAAGTGCCCTTTACAAACTTTGGCGACACCATGTAAAACTCCCAGCGCAACTGGGGCATTCTAAGGCCACTGTGGAATCCCTTTAAGTTGATTATTGGGTGCTGACTGACAGGCACCTGGCACGCCTTCAGCGCAACGGAGAACCCTCTTCCCCGATCGCGATCGTCCGCCAGCCCAGCCGCTCAGCCCAAACCCAACCTCGTTAAGATCGTTTTTTTAAGTAAGTTAATGGCTGGTTGAATAATGTATCTACCACACTTCGTCGCTGGGATTGATCTCGAAGAATTAGTGTCAGAAGCCCTCATTTCGCGCCGCCTGACCATGGGCGATCGCCTCAAGTTAATGCACGCCTTCCTCCAAGATGCCCTGAGTGAAGCAGATCTTGTATTGGTCGATCGCCTCCTATATGGGGTGCGCCGGGGCATTTTGCACCTGACAGAGTGAGCCTCCAACTCCGGGTTTAGCCTCGTCCCACCGCTTTTGGCCCACCCCGCGATCGCCCTCTAACTCCACCCCAAACAATGGGTTGGCCCACCTGGCTGCTTCCTCTTAGCTTAGGGCCACCCCATCGTGGCGGGCCGCCTGTTGCACCGCTGCCGATACGGCGATCGCCACCCGCTCATCAAACACCGACGGCACAATGTGTTCGCGATGTAACTCCGAGGTTTTCACCAGTTCCGCGATCGCTTGGGCCGCTTCCAGATACATCCCCGTAGTCAAGGTTTGGGCGCGACAATCCAACGCTCCCCGGAAAATGCCCGGAAACGCTAGCACATTATTGATCTGGTTCGGGTAATCACTCCGCCCCGTGGCCATCACTGCCACCTCATGGGCAATCAATTCCGGCTGAATTTCAGGAATTGGGTTCGCCATGGCAAACACAATCGGATCTTTAGCCATCGATCGCACCATTTCCGGGGTCACCACCCGAGGCGCACTCACCCCCAAAAAGACATCGGCCCCTCGCATCGCATCGGCCAGCGAGCCTCCAGTTGCCACCGCAAACTCCTGCTTTTGGATCGTCAAATCGGCGCGATCGCGGGCTAAAATCCCCTGGGAATCACACATCACAATGTTCTCAGTCCCCGCTTTGCGGAGTAACCGGGCGATCGCCACCCCCGCCGCCCCCGCCCCATTGATCACCATTTTCACTTCGCGCATGGGCTTGCGCACCAGTTTCAAGGCATTGATCAACGCCGCCAAACTCACGATCGCCGTGCCATGCTGGTCATCATGAAAAATAGGAATATTCAACTCCCGCTGCAACCGGGCCTCGATTTCAAAACAGCGGGGGGCCGCAATATCCTCCAAGTTTACCCCCCCAAACACCGGGGCAATCCGCTTGACCGTCTCCACAATTTCATCTGTATCTTGCGTTGCGAGGCAAATCGGAAACGCATCCACCCCCCCAAATTCCTTAAACAGCATGGCTTTCCCTTCCATCACAGGCAACGCCGCCGCTGGCCCCAAATTGCCCAACCCTAAGACCGCACTGCCATCGGTGACGATCGCCACCATATTTTGCTTCACTGTTAGGTTGTAGACTTCATCCGGATTTTGGGCGATCGCCGTACAAATCCGTCCGACCCCAGGCGTATAGGCCATTGCCAGGTCTTCTTGTCCCCGTAGCGGAATGCGGCTGTGGACGCTGATTTTGCCCCCCCGGTGCAAGTTAAACGTGCGATCGTAAACATTAACCACCTTGGATTCAGGAAGCGCCTTCACAATCTCCACCAGACGTTCAGCGTGCTCGGTGCTGGTGCAATCCACGGTAATATCCCGAATTGACACATGGCGTGTTTGCTCAATCAGGTCAATTTGGCCCATGCTGCCACCTGCCGAGGAAATTGCGGAAATAACCGCAGCCAGCATTCCAGGCCGATTGGGAACCTGAACACGCAGCGTGAGGCTAAAACTAGAGGTCGGTGTCAATTCTGTCATGTGCTTTAAGTCTCGGCGGTAAAAATGCGATCGCAAACAATGGACAATGGCTTAACCAGGCTCAAACCCAGCGCAAACACCGCAACCGGGCAAACCCCCTGCGGCTTCGCGCCTCAACTAAGGTTGCGGTTTATTTAGCTTAAGAAACTATAAGCCCCATAACTGTACCTAGCCACACCAAGTCCTGGGTTTTTCCCAGATTCCGGCGATCGCCCCTTGCCCCCTGGCAGCCACCGCCCTGCCACCTCTGCCTTTTACTCCCGCCCTCTTTTACTCCCGCCCTGTACTTATGCCTTCCCTGTATACCGAAATTGAAATCAACGCCCCCTGTCGGCAGGTCTGGCGTGCCCTCTTTCACAAAGAAGGCTGGATGTATTGGAACACTTACCTTTACGACTGCGACCCCCGCCGCCCCTTCATCGAAGGCAACGATGTTTTACTTTCCGTGCGGCGGCTCCCCGGCGAAGCCGAAACCGAATTCCAATCCCGCGTCACCGTCATCCATCCAGAAGTCTGCCTTCAACTGGTCAGCACCATTCCCGGCTTGCGCCACAAACAAACCTTTGAGCTACAAGCCCTGGGGCGCGATCGCACCTACTATCGCCACCACCACTCCTTCCGGGGCCTACTCGGACGGGTCGTGCTCCCCTTCATTCAAACAGACGAACACAACGGCATTCAGCGCATGGCCTGGGAACTCAAACACTACACCGAGTCCTTATAACGCCAAAGCCAGGGCGATCGCGCCACCTTACGGGGTCGGCGGTTTGCTTTGGTTTTTGCGATTGAAATAGGCCTGCAAGACTTGGCGCACCATCGGAGCCCCCACCGAGCCCCCACCCCCGCCCGACCGTTCCGCAAAGGCAACCACCACCACTTCCGGCTTCTCCGCCGGAGCATAGGCCCCAAACCATGTGTCGGAACCGTCGCCCATGTCTTCCGAGGTTCCACTTTTACCCGCGATCGGCGGCAAACCCGGCCCGTTCACCCCTCCGCCCGTTCCATAGGTCACGACCTCCCGCAACCCATCCTGGATTTTTTCCACCGTCGTCGGCTTCATTTTCAGATCTTCCCGCCAACTCTTTGACTCTTCATCATCCTTCAGCAAATGGGGCTTCACCCTGGCCCCGCCATTCGCCGGAATCGCAAACATCACCGCCACTTGCAACGGCGTAGTCAGCAAAAAGCCCTGCCCAATCGACATATTCACCGTATCGCCCAAAAACCAGCCCTCATTTAGCTCTTTCCGTTTCCAGGCATCATCCGGCACCAACCCCGGCGACTCTTCCACCGCCAGCTCAATCCCCGTTTTTGAACCAAAGCCAAAGCGCCGTGTCCAATCAATCAACGTCTCATCCCCAATGGTCATCGCCACCTGGTAAAAGAACGTGTCACTACTCCAGGCGATCGCCCCCGGAAAATCCAACGGCCCAAACCCCGCCCGGTTCCAATCATTAAACTGAATGCCCCCCACTGTAATCGCAGGATAAGTCGGCAAGACTGTATCAGGCGAATATTTCCCCGATTCCAGCGCCGCCGCCGTCGTCACAATCTTATACGTACTTGCAGGCTGAAACGCTTGCAACGCCCGGTTCACAAACGGGTGATCCTTACTTTGTAGGTTTTGCCACTGTTCATCCGTAATCCGCGTCGAAAACAAATTCGGGTCAAACGCAGGCCGGCTCACCATCGCCAACACCGCCCCATTGCGTGGATCGATCGCCACGATCGCCCCTTTCCGTTCCCCCAGCGCCGCCTCTGCCGCCTTCTGCAAATCCAGATCTAACGTCAGGCGCACCGTCCGCCCTGCTTGGGTTGGCTTCTGGCCCAAAATACGCAACACCTGGCCCGCCCCGTCCACTTCCACCTGTTGCCCGCCCCATTCACCCCGAAGCGATTGCTCAAAGGCCAGCTCAATGCCCATCTGCCCAATCACATCCCCCAGGCGATAGCCTTCTTTCCGGCGCTTTTCCAGTTCCTCGTCGGTCAGTTCCCCCGTATACCCAATCACATGGGCCGCCAGATCGCCATTGGGGTAGTAGCGCACCGCCTCTGCTTCAACCTGCACCCCTTCCAGCTCGCTGCTGTATTCGGTTAACGCCGTAATCTGGGCAGGGCTAATCCCCCGGGCAATCCGCACCAAAAACGGCGAGTTGTACCCCGCCTGTTCGAGCCGTTTCCACAGCGACGCTTCGGGAATGTTCAACACCTGGGATAGGCGCTTGATAGTTGGAGTCCAATCGCCTTTTTTCCGCGCCAACGGCCAGAGAAACACCGCATGAGACAATCGGCTACCGGCCAAAATCCGCCCTTTGCGGTCAAGAATTTGGCCCCGTTCGGGCAACCGTGGAATCAACCGAATCCGGTTATTTTCGGCTAACTGGCGATTGCGAGCCCCTTCGATGATCTGGAGGTAGACTAACCGCCCCCCCAATCCACCCAGCAGCAACACCGACACAATCAACAGCAAAAACAGCGAACGATATTTCTTCCCCACCGTCCGGTGGTCAGCTTGCCGTGACTTCGTCGTTGACTCAAAAGGATAAAGGACTGTCATACGCTTGACCAGAATGCGGTGCGAACCAGATCAGTTTAAATTTTTACAGAAATACAAAAAATGTAAAATTTATCAGCGAAGCACAAGCGGTGGAATCCCCCGAGATGGCATCTGGGCACTGGGTCAACGCCCACACCAACCACCCAGAACCGGAGCGATCGCTCCATACCACCCTAAAATCTCAAAGATTAAGAATTCCAAAGATTACAGAATAATCTACTTTTGTATCTTGAACAACACCTTCCCCGCGTCAAGACCAACTATTTGGTATAGTCTGGCTCAACGCTGATCGCGCTAGCCCCAGCCCCAAAACCAGTCCCAGGCCCCCAGATTAACGTGAGTTCGCTGACCAGCCGATCTAGAATACTGTTCATCCACACTGAGGTGCATCCTTGGGACATCTTCCCCAAGTTCGAATTTGTTTTTAGACGGATACAATAGACCCAACGCTGGCCTGTCCCGCGATCGGCAGACAGCCACGCCCTCTCCGGCCCATACACAGAAGCCGCTACTTATGTCTCAGGTTGCTACACCCAATCCATCCATCGCCAAAGCCGACACCAGCCTAGATGTTGAGTTACGGCACGTAATCAAGACATTCAACAGTGACACCGTTGTGCGGGGCGTTAGCTTAGGCATTCGCCGGGGTGAATTCTTCAGCATTTTGGGGCCATCAGGCTGTGGCAAAACCACCCTGCTCCGGATGATTGCAGGCTTCGAAGCCCCCTCCGCCGGGGATGTGTTGATTCAAGGGCAACTCATGAATCGCACCCCGCCCTACTGTCGGCCCGTCAACACTGTCTTCCAGAGTTATGCCCTCTTCAGCCATCTCACCGTTTGGGAAAACGTGGCCTTTGGGCTCCGCCTGCAAAAACTCCCCAAAGCCGAGATCCAAAAGCGCGTTGACGAAGCCCTCAAGCTGGTCAAAATGGATGGGTTTGTGAAGCGGTTTCCCGCACAACTTTCCGGGGGGCAACAACAGCGTGTCGCCCTAGCCAGAGCCCTCGTCAATCGGCCTGCCGTCGTCTTGTTAGATGAACCCTTGGGCGCGCTTGATCTCAAGCTCCGCAAAGAAATGCAGATGGAACTGGCCAACCTCCATCGCGAACTGGGCTTAACCTTCGTCATGGTGACCCACGACCAGGAAGAAGCCCTGAGCTTATCCGATCGCATCGCCGTCATGAACCAGGGCCAACTGGAGCAAGTCGATCCCCCCGAACGGATTTATCGCCGCCCCCAAACCCCCTTTGTCGCAAACTTCATCGGTGATACCAACTTGTTGCACGGCAAAATCGAAGGCTTTTATTCCTCCAGCTTGTGGGTGCTCACCGACACCGGGCTGAAAGTCAAGGCCATTCCCTTAGATGGTCATGAAAAGCTAACCTCTGGCCCGGTTGTGCTCAGCATCCGGCCTGAAAAAATTCGGGTCAGCACCACGCCCGCCCCCCAAGAGGTCAACACCTTTGAAGGGCGAGTCCACAACGTCATGTACCTGGGTACCCACTTGCGCTATGTCGTGGAGTTGCGCTCGGGCGATCGCCTCACAGTTGTCCAACCCAACAGTTTGCCAATCGCACCGGGGCAAGACACACCGTTGTATGTCTCCTGGCAAGCGACAGATTGTTTGGCTCTCCCCATCCTTTAGGGGTAGCGCGATCGCCACCCAGGCCACCCACCCGCTAAGGGCAACAGACTTGCTCACCTTGTGTTTTGCTGTGCTGGATTGAGACTCATGCCACCTCGTCGTTTTTCATCTGCTGCTATCTCCCGGCGACGGTTTTTGCAAACCTCTGCCGCGATCGCTGCTGGCCTTGCCTCCCCTGGATGTGGCTGGACTCTGGCCGAAGTTCGCCCAGCAGATGCCAAAGGCGACCAAGACAAACTCGGCATTTACACCTGGGAAAGCTACATCGACCCAGAACTCATTCAAACCTTTCGGACGCAAACCGCCCTGGATGTTGCCTACGACATTTACGACTCCAACGAAGTCATGATGGCCACCATCCGCAGCGGCAAAGGCACCAACTACAGCGTCGTCTACCCCTCTGACTACGCCGTTGCCGAAATGATCGGGAAAAAAGAACTCCTCCGCCTCGACAAATCGCGCATTAACGGGCTCGAAAACCTCATGCCCGAATTTCAAAATTCCGCCTTTGACCCCAACAACGCCTACAGCGTGCCCGTCAGTTGGGGCACCACCGGCTTAATCTACAACGCTGACGAACTGAAGATCGACATCACCGATTGGTCAGACCTGTGGAACCTGAAACAACAGCTCACCCGCCGGATGACCATGCTAGCGGATATGCGCGAAGTGATGGGAGCCACCCTCAAGTCATTGGGCTACTCCTATAACTCCGACAATCCCGCCGAAATTCAACAAGCCTACGACAAACTCACCGAACTCAAACCTGCCCTGGCCACCTTCACCACCGATGCTTGGCAAAACCAACTCATTGCGGGTGACTATCTCCTGTGTATGGCCTTTTCGATGGATGCTGTGAGCGTCATGCAGGAAAACCCCGACCTCAATTTGCGGTACGTCATTCCCAAAAGTGGCACATCCCTCTGGAACGACACGATGGCCATTTTGAGCACAGCACCCAACTTAGATGCAGCCTATGAGTGGATTAACTACATGCTGCAACCCGCGATCGCCGTTGACATCACCAAACGCCTTTTCTTCGCCACCCCCAACCAATCCGCCTATGACCAACTGCCAAACCCACTCCGCAACAACCAAAGTCTTTTTCCCCCCGAAGCCATCCTCAAACCCTGCGAACGGCTGACCAACCTGGAACCCAAAATTGCCGAACTCTACGATCGCTACTGGACTCGCCTCACCAGCAAATAATCCGCATCCCGCCCTATTTCGCCATGCGGTCTACCCGCCCCCAGCCTGAGCTTATCCACCCTATCAAACCGTGTCGATGACCGCAGACTCCCCCTCCCGCCAGACCACCCCCCAAGCCCTCCCCAAATGGCTTGAACCCTTTTTCCTCCTCATGCCAGCGGGGCTATGGCTCTTGCTTTTGCTGGTGCTGCCCACCCTGCTGATCTTTGAGTTGAGCTTTGTCCCCGGCATTCGCCCCGGCCAAGTCGTCAACCCCTCCGGACTGGATAACTACTTTCGGATCCTGCACCCAGACTATTTACCCGTGCTGTGGCGATCGCTCTTCTTCTCCGTCAGCACCACCTTCCTCACCCTTGTGCTTGGCTTTCCCGTCGCTTATTGGATTGCCCTCAAAATCCCCAAACAGTGGCAAAATTTTGTCCTCCTCAGCTTCGTCCTGCCCCTGTGGACCTCCTCCCTCCTCCGCTCCTATGCCTGGATCACCATCCTGCGACCCACTGGCGTGCTCAACACCGCCCTTAGCCTGGTCAAAATTCCCCCCCTGGATATCCTGAACCGAGAACCCGCCGTCCTCATTGGCATGACCTATAGCCTCTTGCCCTACATGGTGCTGATTTTGTATGCCGCCCTCGAAAAACTCGATCGCCGCCTCCTAGAAGCCGCCTCCGACCTGGGTGCCACCCCCAGCCAAGCCTTTTGGCAAGTCACCGTGCCCCAATCCCTCACGGGCATCGCTGCCGGAGCATTGCTAGTGTTTATCACCAGCATGGGAGACTTTGTAAATCCCGAATTACTCGGTGGCGCATCCAGCATGACCGTCGCCCGCCTGGTCTATAACCAATTCCTGGGAGTTACCCAAAATTGGGGGTTTGGCTCGGCCCTGAGTATGATCCTGACTCTGGTTGTGAGTATCGCGATCGCCCTGTTGCTGAAATACGGCGATCGCAGTGCCGCCAGCGGCGTGTAAACCTAGCGGAGACCCCCCAACAGAGAATATCAACAATGGCCCAATCTCGCCCCCCTGCTCAATCATTTCGGTTCCGGCTCCCCTCGTGGATGGCTTGGTTCAGCCTGCTCATGTTTGGGTTCATGTACCTGCCCATTGCCGTCCTCGCCTTCTACAGCTTCAACGATTCCCGCTACAGCACAGGCTGGAAGGGCTTTACCTGGAAGTGGTATCAGTTATTTCTCAGCGACAGCCGCATTCTCACCGCCCTGGCCAACAGCCTATTAGTCGCAGGGTTTGCCGTCGCGATCGCCGCCGTGATTGGCACCCTCATGGCCGTCGGCCTCGCCCGCTACCGCTTCCCCGGCAAACAACTTTATCAAAGCGTGGCCTACCTGCCCCTGATCGTGCCCGACATTTCCATCGCCGTCGCCACCCTGGTCTTCCTGGCCGCCGTCGCCATTCCCTTCAGTGGCGGCCTCGTCCAACTGGGCTTAGGCACCATCATCGCCGCCCACGTCGTCTTTTGTCTGTCCTACATCGCGATCGTCGTTTCCACCCGGATCAACGCCCTCGATCCCCACCTGGAAGAAGCGGCCCTTGATCTGGGGGCCACCCCCTTCCAAGCCTTTATCCAGGTGCTTTTGCCCGAACTAATGCCCGCGATCGTCTCCGGTTGTCTCCTGGCCTTTGTCCTCAGCCTGGATGACTTTCTCATCTCCAGCTTCACCACAGGTGGCGGCGTCAAAACCCTGCCCATCGAGATCTTTGGCCGCATTCGGACTGGCGTCAAACCCGATATCAACGCCCTCAGCGTCATCCTCATCACCGTGACGGGGTTTCTTTTTGCCCTGGCCGAATATCTCCGCTACCGCACCGAACAAAAACGCCAAAAACGGTTCCAGAACTAACCCCAGGCTCTAGCGCGATCGCGCTCCTAGCGGGCTGCCACCCGCAATTCTCGGTAAGCGGCATACACCCCTTGCACGTTGTACCAATTGAGGAAAATTCGGGCAATTTCCAACGCCAATTGTGGCTTCCCGCGATCAATTAACCATTGGAGGAAGGGAGCCATCGTTCGTTCATTGAGCCGCCCGCCCACCGACAACACCCCCCACAAAAGGCGGTGAATCCAGGTCATCTGAATCATCATCCGCACATCCCAGGTGGGGTGCTTTTGGTAAAACAACACGCCCATCCGTCCCCGCTGAATTTCCCGATCAATCAGTTTAGGAATTTGCTCTAGCGTAAACGGCGGGTGCCAATGATAACCAACTGCCGCCGGACACTTGACCAACTTGAGGCCCAACTGTTTCAAGCGAACCCCCAGTTCCAAATCCTCCCAGCCATAGAGCTGAAATTGGGTATCAAACAACCCGGCTTCCTCCAACCAGTGCCGCGCGATCGCCACATTCCCCGTGGCAAAAAACGCCGCCGAAAAATCCGTGACTTTAAACGGTTCCGCCGTAGGATTGTCAAAATTGCAGGTATTAATCACCCGGCCATAGGTAAACAGGCGATCGCTCCCCTGAGCTTGCATGGCCGTCGTCAGCGTCAATGCGTGGGATTGCAAAAACTCCTCCGTCACCACCAGGTCGCTGTCAATAAAAATAATCGTGTCACCCTGAGCTTTCGCGACCCCTAAATTGCGAGCTGCCGATGGCCCCATGTGATCTTGTTCAAACAACCGTACATGGGCAAAGCGATCGCCCTGGCTGTGCAACCACGCCACCGTCCCATCTGTTGACCCATCATCCACCACCACCACTTCATACCCAGCAATCAGGGTGGGGTCAAAGGTCTGTTGTTCCAGCGCCGCCAAACACTTTTCCAGAATCGGTTTGCGGTTATACGTCGGAATTACCACACTCAAAAACACAATCGTTCCCCTGCTTTGCTCTGAATCATTTGCTCAAACGGGGCGATCGCCACCCAATGCGGCCCCACCGCCCCAGGCGTGCAAAGCGTACCACGACCATCGACTCAGTACCAGACTTTGCCCAACCTAGAGTTTAGCGCGACAAAAACGCCCGAATATATTGATTGACGAGTTCCGGCTGTTCTTGTTGCACCCAATGACTGCAATGGGGAATGTATTGCACCTGAAAATCCCGCACATATTTTTCTGTGTCGTAGGTCAGTTCTTTCCCCAAATACAAATCATCCTCACCCCAAATCAACAGCGTCGGCACCTCTAAGACCGAGGGCGATCGCACCGCCGGAGCCTGAAAAATATTGCGATAGTAATTCAACGCCGCCGTTAACACCCCCGGTTTCGCAAACGCATTTTTATACGCTTCCACATCCGCATCCGTAAACGCTGCCTTGTTCACCGTCGTCTTGCGAAAGGTCAAATCAAACACCTGGTAATCGCCCAGTTGAAACAGCAACTCCGGCAACACTGGCAGTTGAAACAGAAAAATGTATGCACTTCGGAGCAACTGTTGCGGCCCCCGCAAGCCTTCAAAAAACCGTACCGGATGGGGAATATTCAACACAATCAGCTGAGACACCATCGCCGGAAACGTTTCCGCAAAACTCCAGGCAATGCCCCCACCCCAGTCATGCCCCACCAACACACACTGGTCATAGCCCAACCCCGTGATCACATCCTTCACGTCTTGCACCAGTTCGCTCATGCGATAAGCAGCCGGGTCAGTCGGCTTATCACTGTCGTTATAGCCCCGCAAATCCAACGCCACCACTTTGTGATCTTGCGCAAACTCGGGAATCTGGTGCCGCCAGGAGTACCAAAATTCGGGGAAGCCGTGCAAAAACAGCATCAATGGCCCCTCCCCCTGGGTCACGTAGTGCAGGGAAATGCGATCGCTCGTCAACGTTGCGTGCGTCCAAGTTGGTGTCATGGCCTTACTCATAGGTTTCAGTCGGAATCCGTTGCGTCACCCAGATCGGTTCGCCGCTTTCATCCAGTTTCAAATACGCCGCCCGCCAGGTTTTTCCCTCGCTTTGGCTTTGCACAAACACTTCAAAGGGATTATTTTTTTGCGGAAATGCATGATGGGGCAGTTGCACGGTGTAATCACAGGTGCCTGTAATTTGGTAGGCTGGCAAATTCTGAATGGTTAGAGCCTGACGATCGCGAATGCAGACTTTTTTAATGGCAATCGTCGTCGGCACCTCGCCCAACCGCAATTCCTGGCCCAACTCTTGCTGAATCTGCTCCAATTGGAGCGCGATCGCCCCTTGCACAATCTCCGCTGGCGGCCCCCCGCCCACCACACCGCAACCCGCCAGCCACACCGCCAACACGATCGCGCTAATCACTCGCCCTATGCCCGCTTTCATCAACCCTGCTCACCCGCGCATCTCCGCTTTCCATTATGAAGGATGAGCGGATGTCTCAAGCAGCGCGATCGCAGCCCCCCAGGCAATCCCCTAGTCACCACCGAGGATTTTCTTTCAGCAACTCTTCGGCCTTGCTACTGGCGACAGGTCTTGAGAAGAAATATCCCTGGGCATACTCACATTTCAGCGATCGCAATTGGGCCAGTTGCTCCGCCGTTTCCACCCCTTCCGCCACAATACTCATATTCAAGTTGTGGCCCAGCATCACAATCGTTTGCACAATGTGGGCATCCTCACTTTCATCCCCCATGCGGCTCACAAACGAGCGATCGACCTTAATCGTATCTGTCGGAAACCGATGCAAATAGCTCAGCGAAGAATAGCCCGTGCCAAAGTCGTCAATACTTAATTGCAAATCCAACGCTTTGAACCGCAGCAACAAGTCAATCGTCGCCTCCACATCCGTCATCGCGATACTTTCAGTAATTTCCAGTTTCAGCGTGCGCCCGTCTAACCCCGTTTCCTCCAGGATTTTTTCCATCTGCTCAATCAAATCCGCTTGGGCAAACTGCCGCCCCGACAAATTCACACTCACAATCAACGGCGGCTCCATCACAAACATTTCTTGCCACGCTTTGAGCTGGCGACAAGCTTCCCGCGTCACCCACAACCCAATGGGAATAATCAGATCCGTCTCTTCCGCCACCGGAATAAATTCCACCGGATGCACAAACCCTCGATGCGGGTGATGCCAGCGCAACAACGCTTCAAACCCGGCAATTTGCCCTGACTCCAACGTAATCACAGGTTGATAGTGCAGTTCAAACTCTTGTCGCTCGATCGCCCCCCGCAAATCAGACTCCAACTGCAACCGAGTCATGGCTTGTTCCCGCATCCCCGCCCGGAATACCTGATATCGGGCTTTGCCCGCTGCCTTTGCCTGGTTCATCGCCGTGTGGGCATCCCGCAGCAAATCTTCTGGATGGGCTGCCTGGTTGAGTTGATCCAGCACAATCCCCACGCTGGCCGTTGTAACAATTTTTTGCCCATTGAGTTCAAACGGCACCTTCACCTGCTTTTGCAGCAAATCGGCAATGTGGGCAACTTCGTCCGCATCGCGCACCGGGTTGAGCAGCACAGCAAATTCGTCGCCTCCCACCCGGGCCAATTGATCCTGCGATCGCAAACAACAGCGAATCCGTTGGGCAATTTCCACTAACAATTCATCCGCAATGCGGTGGCCCAAGCTATCATTCAGCGTCTTAAAGTTGTCCAACCCCAAAAACAACAACGCCATCGACGTTTCATCCACCTGAGTCTTGGGCAAGGGCAGCCGTTTATAGTGGCGATTGAGCGCCCATTGCAACCGATTGGTCATCAACGTGCGGTTGGGCAAACCCGTCAGGTCATCGTGCAAAGCATCATGCAGCATCCGATAGCTCAACAGGGCAATGCTGGCCCCCCCAAAAGCGATCGCCGCTGGGATAAACGGAATCCACCCGCTCAACAAAAAACTCCCCCAGCACAGGGCAAACAACCCACCAAACCCAGATGCCGCCGCCAAACCCAGAGACAGGGGATGCCGCACGCGCCAACCCAATCCCCCGCCTAGCAGCGCCCAAACAACAATCCACCCACTTTCGCCCCACTCCGGCCAGTACCAAATCAGCGATCGCCGATCCAACACCGTACTCAAAATCTGGCTCGTTTTGTGAGCGTGAACCACCACCCCTGACATCTCAGGATTTTTGCCATTCGCCAAATTGTAAGGAGTGACAAACAAATCCTTCACACTGGGGGCTGTCGTCCCAATAATGACCAACTTGTCGCGAATCCACGCCGGATCCACCTCACCGTTTAACACCTGGGTCAACGTCACTAACCGTGCTGGCAAATGGGCCGATCGATAGTCCAACATAATCTGATAGCCGCGATCGTCCAGCACCTCATAGCCACCCGAATTTTCCTGCAAAGACGGCAACCACACCGAGCCAATCCGTAAGCCACGATTTGACTCCGCGGCCAACGGTGGATTGCCCATATAATGCAACGCCAACCGGAGCGAAAATGAATACAGCTCCTCCGTAGGGGTATGGGAATACAACCAATTCCGCCGCACCACCGCATCCGGATCCAGCACAATATCACTAAACCCAACCCGCGCCTCCGGCATCCCTGGAGGAGCCGAAACCGCATCCTTATCCGCTGTGCCCAACAGCTTGATCGCCATCACATTCTCAGCCTGCAATTGCTTGAGCAACTCTGCATGGCCCGGTGCATGGGGCACATCCCGATAAATATCTAACCCAATCGTGCGGGGTTGCTGCCGTTGCAAATTCGCCAACAGTTGGGCCAACACCGCATCAGAGATAGGCCAGCGATTTTGGGCTTTAATATCCGCCTCCGTAATCGCCACAATTAACAACCGGGGATCTTCGGTTTTTTCAGGCCGGAGACGCAACATTTGATCAAGGATCAACAGTTCCCAGGGCTGGGTTCCACCAATATGACGCACCCCCAAAACCGCAGTTGCCACAACCAACCCAGTGACCAACACGGGATGGCGAAGCCAAAAACCCACGGTACGCCGCTTTGTGCGCCAAGCTTTAACCAATCTACTTTGGGGTTGTGTCATCTAAAAATTGATGTATAAACAATTGTTTCGATCGCTCTCAATCTCCGTTCTAGCGGCAGACTTGAGGATCTAGCTCCGGTTTTTCCTAAATTCAAGAGCGGCGTGGCCAGATCCGGCCATCGCAATCCAGGCACACATTTAGATTTGCTGAATCAAGTCCCTCAAAATCAAGTCGCTTAAACAGATCCCTAGATCAAACGAACGGAATGATGCAATGGCTCATCCAGCTTTTGACCCTGGCTGTAGCAACGTGGTTCCTCACCCAGGCTGCTGCACCCACGATCGCGCGCTTGCTTCAACCTGTTCCAACGCCCCTGATCTTTTCCTGAACCCGATGGCAGCAGACAATGCAGCCCCTAGTAGATACCCAATAGCCAAATTGTAGGCGCGTAGCCTTCGGATGACACCCTCGTTTGGGTGAGTTCCGGGAAGCCAATGGCGATCGCCCCCTCCGCCAGCACCGCCGCCACCCTGCGTTTGGGGCAGGAACAGGAAGCTTAAACCAGCTGCCCTCGGCCCACCCATCTGAGTGAGGCACTGAAGGCAAAGTCAGACGAGAGCCACGCCGCCCACACCTGGACACGACAAGCCGCACCAGGCAACAGGCCCCAGCAGCAAACAGCAACCCGCGATCGACGCGCGATCGCCCAGGGCAATGTTGATGTCTTCAAGGGCCATATCCTCAACCTCCAACAGGGTGTTCGCTCAAACAGATTCGATACTATTCCTTTCGCGGTTACCCACCCAATTCAGGAGAAAACGACCTCTGCCGGAAGCGCCAACGTAGGGCCTTACGCTTCCATAGCACTAATAAGCACTCCCTGAACCCAGCCAACATCGCAGGATCTCCTTTCCGTCTTCGACCAAAATTACGCGACTGGCTTTAGCATGCCCCCAATTTGCTCCTTTCTATCCTCCCCAAAGTCGCGATCGCCCTCCGGCTGAATCGAGTCTTTGGCCCAGCCGTTTTATTCAACTTCGCCCCCCGCCAAGGCCCTGCCCCATCAACCCAGAAAACCACGGGGCTTAAGGATACGCAGCTTATGGTTCCGTTCCAGTCGGCGCAGCCCCACCAGGCACAGCCAACTGTCCCGGCAACGGTGGCGTGGTTGCATTGGGCAGCACCAGCGGCGGCGTGGGGGATGCACTCGCCGCAGGAGTTGGCGGAGCCTGGAGCGTTGGCGCAGGTGCAGGATTGACAGGCTGCTCTGGCCCTAGCACTGTTTGCACCAAGGCATATCCCAAATAGGCTGGCAGCAACGTGGCCCCCAACAGTAACCCCACCCACACCAGATTCCGGTGCAAGGTCGCAGGCCGACCGTAAAACGTGCGATAGGGATCAAACCCTAAATGCTCCAGCCGCAGGCGATCACGCAGCACAATTGCCCGCTTGAACCGCACACGGCGATCGTCCAACTTTTCCAACATCACCCAACCCGCCTGGGCTTCTTCTTCGCACAACTGCCGAAACACCGACGGATCCTGAAACAAATCTCGATCAGCGTGTACGAGCTTAAACTCCCACTCGGGCCTGGGAATCCCAGGTTTCCCCCCCGATCGCGGCGTAGACTGGGCTGGTCGCGATCGCCCATTGTCTGCGGTACTTTTGTCTGCGGTACTTTTGTCTGCGGCACTTCTTGGGGTCTGCGTTGGAGTCCCTGCCTGCTGGGTTCCTGGGGTCGATAGCGACGATGGTTGCTTAGACGAGTCACCGGGGGAAGCATTGGCCACTGCCCCTAATTCATCAGCATCATAGGGTGTCAAGATTTCTTCTTCCTCTTTCCGTTGTTTGTGGATTTTGTCGAGAGCCTGAAGCCACTCCGATGCGATCGCCGCCTGCAACCCCACACTCCCGACCATTAAACTCCAAAGCATTAATTCCACCATGCCCAGACTGCGCCCAACGTCATGCCATCACTCCGTCACACCCATCCCCGACAGCCCACTCCAGGCTTTGTATATTCTCAACCCAGATTCCCAGAATGAACGATCAAATCTGGACAATTTGAGAGACAATAGGGCACCAAAATGATGCAGTGAGCTATGACATTTGTTTCCACCGATTCCACCTTTGCCCAAACCCTGACCCAAGCCGCCGATCGCCTCTTTCACATCCTCAACCAATTCCACCAACCCCGTGTGTTAGTCGTTGGCGATCTCTGTTTGGACGAATTTTTGACCGGGCAAGTCGAACGGCTCTCGCGCGAAGCCCCTGTGCTCATCATTCGCCACGAAGGCACCCGGCAAGTTCCCGGTGGAGGGGCCAACGCCGTGTACAACCTGGCTAAATTGGGGGCCCAAGTCAAAGCCGTCGGTTTCGTTGGTGACGATGAACAGGGACGCGCCCTACGCTCCATTTTTGAACAAGCAAGCATTAACACCGACGGCATTTTGCTCGATCGCGATCGCCCCACCGTCACCAAAACCCGCATCTCCGGCCACGCCAGACAATCCGTTACCCAGCAAATCGTCCGCGTTGACCGCAAATCCGACGCCCCCCCCACCCCCGCCTTGCAAACCGCCCTCGCCGACTACATTCGCACCAACATTGGCAGCGTCGATGCCGTCGTCTGCTCCGACTATGGCGATGGCACCTTAGCCGCCCCCGTCATTGCCGCCGCCCTCGAACATCCCCTCAGCATCGTCGATGCCCAAACCGCCCTTGATCGCTACCAACAAGCCACCATCTTCACCCCCAACCTCCCCGAAGCCGAAAAAGCCGTCGGCTACCCCCTCATCCAAGCAGGGGCAGAGGCCGATCTGGCCCTATTACGCCGGGGTGGCACCGATTTGTTGCACCTCACCCAAGCCAAAAAAATCTTGATTACCCGTGGCGAAGATGGCATGAGCCTCTTCCAAAACGACGGCACCGAGTACCATATTCCCGCCTTCAACCGCACCGACGTGTTTGATGTCACCGGAGCCGGAGATACCGTCGCCGCCGCCCTCACCCTGGGGTTAGCCCTGGGTGCCAGCCCTTGGGAAGCTGCCGTTTTAGGCAATCTGGCCGCCAGCATTGTTGTCCGTCAATTTGGTACCACCACCACCAACCCCACCGAAATGAAAACCGCCCTCGCCCTCTTACTCGAAGAACTCAACGATTAGCCCCCGTTTTGCCACCGGGCGATCGCCCGACAACGCCCAGTTACCAGCCCTTTCCAAGCCCATCCCCATTTCTCTTTACAAAAACTTTACACACTGTCATCCTGACAACGCCCCCAAGTCACGGAATAAAGGGGTGGTAGATGCACCCTGATTAAGTTCCCCGGCCTCGTGCTGGGGATTTTTTTTGTAATTTTTCTGGCTGCGGCGATCGCCCCCCTACCAACCTGGCGCACCCAGGCAGCGGTTCAAAAAACCACCTTCAACTACATTTTAGTAACGCTCAATCGATATTTTGGTAACGCTCAATCGATAAGTTCTCGCCCCACAATGCATTCAACCACCGCCCCAGAAACCAGGGCGATCGCCATCCCTTCCTCCACTTTCACCTCAGGCACAAACCCCACGCAAACTATTAAGAATAGTGTCAGTTAGTCACTCACTTCCTACGTAACATAACGCTTTTTGAAGCCCATAATTAGTCCCTAGCCCAAGCCGCTATCGCCCCTACATCTTGATAGCTAACGCTTTGCCCAACTATTACGAAATATAATTCGGCCCAAGGCCAAAACTAAAACATTAAACAAAACCGTATTTTTACTTGAATGCCAGGATTAATAACTGCGGGGTTCCGTATTTGTGCCACGTTATTCCCCCGATCAAGCTGTCTATTCTGAGATCGGAAGCGGATTCCTCAACAACTCAAGTTTGATTTGTCGAGGCGTACATACCGAGTTCCTGACCTTTGATAGATAGAGGACATAGAACAATGGCTGTTGAAAAAGTAAACTCTTCGTCTAGCTTGGCCGAAGTTGTGGATCGCATTTTGGACAAAGGCATTGTGGTTGATGCTTGGGTTCGCGTTTCTCTCGTCGGTATCGAACTACTAGCAATTGAAGCACGAGTTGTCATCGCCTCTGTTGAAACTTACCTGAAGTATGCCGAAGCTGTTGGTCTGACCTCGCAAGCGGCTGTCCCTGCGTCTTAAACCAGCGGTATCGGGGGATTTGTAATGAACCCAGCTTGGGTTTATCGGTGGCTAAATCCCCCCTTCTTCAAGTTCTCCAGAGAACGGGGGGATTCTTTGCCACGCAGCCTCACTTTTAAGTCAATCTTGAATGCTGGCTTTTCCTGGTCGTCAGTCCCAAGTCTTGGGGAGAAGGATCAACGCTATGTCACTAAAAGAGTCCTGGCAAGTCGCTAGAACGCAACGCCGCCATGATGTTTCTCTCCGGCAAGAGGCGGTGCAGCAAATCCTGGCCGAATTTCAGCAAACACGCCAGGGTATGGCCCTTGAACAACAACAGAATTTACGGCTATTTCGGGAGGCGATCGCCCAGCAAGACCAACACCGCAAAGCCGATTTACAACCTTTTCGCGCAGCGCTGCAAGCTTATTGTCAGGCCGTCCAGGCCGATGTTCAGGCGTTTCTCACTCAGAGTCGCGATCGCCGTCAGGCCGAAGCCCAAGCCTTAGCCACCGAGTTAGCCGCGTTTGTGAGCCAAGTCCGGCAGGAAACTCAAGCCTTTCTGGCCGATGCTGGAGCCGATCGATTGTTAATGGCCCAACAACTCAGCCAAGACTTACATCAGTTTCATACCGAGTTGCAAGCATCAGTGCGATCGCTCCGGGCTCTCATCCAAGCCGACACCGCTGAGCGCCAAGCGACCGTGCAACAATTTTTGGGAGACTGTGCCGAGTGGCGACTCCAGACGGCTGCCGCCACCAGCGATCGCCTCCAGGCTAACCGCCTCAGCCGCAACGCTGCACTCAACGATTTGTTTGAGCAATTTGCCACTGCCAAACGCGATCGCCAACAACACCGGGCCAACCTCCGTGCTGCCGTTTGGGGGAACCATTCCCCCGCCATGACCGGAGCCGCCACCCCGACCGTTGTACGCAGCATCCCACCCACCACCACGCCCAGTGCCCTGCGATCTCAGGCTGCCGTTGCCACGCCGCCGGCCAAAGCAGCCCCACCCAAAATGGTGCACCCAAAACTGACAACAAAGTCCGCCAGATCCATCAGCGCTCCGCCGCAAAGCACTGTCAAACCGACGGCCACCGGGAAAGCTCCTGGCAATGCCCTCGCCAGTGCACCCGCCCAACCAGCCGGAGAAGTCGCCCACGAAAAAGCGGTTTACAACTTTCTCCACGCCAATAACGGGGGCCGATTGACCCAAATCGAAACCAGTTTGGGTATTAATCGCTTTCAGGCGGTAGATGCCCTGCGATCGCTGATTAAAAAAGGCTTAGTCACCCAGCGCGATCGGGTCTATCTCATCCAACCCGTCCTGGCCACGGTCTAAAATTTTCCTGCCGTGCAATCCCCGGCCCTTAGTCTCAACCCACTGCAACTGACCTGCGTCATACCTCACGTTTCCCTTGTTTGTTCCACCCATTCCCTCTTGTGATTGCCACCATGACTACGATTCTGCGCGCTAGCCCTCGCCGCTTTGTCAGTACCCCCGCGATCGAACGGATCGTTGTCCGCGCCTTACGCTATTTACAATCTGGGTTTTCAGTTCACTTGCGTGGCCCCGCTGGCACTGGCAAAACAACGCTAGCACTGCACTTGGCCGATCTGATGGCCCGCCCCATCATGCTGATCTACGGCGACGACGAATTCAAAACCTCTGATTTAATCGGGAACCAAACGGGCTACACCCGCAAAAAAGTCGTCGATAATTTCATCCACAGTGTGGTCAAAGTGGAAGACGAATTACGGCAAAATTGGGTCGATTCCCGCCTAACTCTTGCCTGTCGCGAAGGGTTTACCCTGGTTTACGACGAGTTCAACCGCTCCCGCCCAGAGGTCAACAATGTGTTGCTGTCGGCCTTAGAAGAAAAACTGCTAGTCCTGCCACCGAGCAACAGCCGCAACGAATATTTGCGGGTCAATCCCCATTTCCGGGCAATTTTGACCTCCAATCCCGAAGAGTACTGCGGGGTTCACGATACGCAAGATGCCTTGATGGATCGCTTGATTACCATCAATATTCCCGAACCCGATGAGCTGACTCAGCAAGAAATTTTGGTCCAAAAAACGGAGTGCGATCGCGCCAGTGCCTTGCTCATCGTCCGCCTGGTTCGTGCTTTTCGGCGCAAAACGGGAGCCGCAACAACCTCTGGGCTGCGGTCATGCCTCATGTTGGCCAAAATCTGCCAAGAACATGAATTAGGCGTAGCTCCCAACAATCCTGAATTCCGAGATGTCTGCGCCGACATTCTCCTCTCACGGGCGGGGTTATCCCTCGAAGCCGCGACCAAAGCCCTCTGGGAAGTCTTAAACGAGTTTGTCGCAACAGGTATTGAAGACATTCCTGTCCTGGCACCAGAACCAAAGCCGTTGGATAGCGCGATCGCCCACCCATCCATCATCCCACCCCCACCGGAGCCAACCTTCCAACCCAGCGCCGATGAAATCGCTCAAACACTGGAAGCCTTGGAAGCAGATGCTAAAACCACTCGCGCCAAGAAACCTCGCAAACCCCCAACCTCCCAGCCCATTGCAACCGAAGATACATGGGAACAAGAGATTTTGACCTTCTTGCGAGAAAATGGTAGTTCCAAACTGACTGAAATTGAAAAAGCCTTGAAGCTCGATCGCTTCCGTACCGTCGATACCCTCCGTGCCCTCATGGAACAAGGCAAAGTCGCTCAGCGCTACCGCCTCTACGTTTTGCAGGAGGATGAAGCCTAATGGCAACCCCAACCAGTTTTAACAACACCGCCAGACCGATCCTTACCCAAGACTCGGCCCGTGCCATCACCACCTCAACCCAAGGCTCAACCCTCGCTGACGTGCTCGAGCGGGTACTCGACAAAGGCATCGTCATTGCTGGCGATATCTCCGTTTCCGTTGCCAATACCGAGTTACTTAATATCCGCATTCGGCTTTTGGTCGCCTCCGTTGATAAAGCCCGCGAAATCGGCATTAACTGGTGGGAAAACAATCCCCATTTCAGTTCCCAAACCCAAAATCTCCTCGAAGCCAACCGCCAATTACAGGCCCGCATCGAAAGTTTGGAAGCCGAACTGAAAGCCCAGCGATCGCTCCCACCCCCACCAGACCTATCCCTAGAGACCTTAGCCAACGGGTTTTAAGTATTTAACTTTGGGTGGATAACTGACAGTGATTTGGATGCGCCTTAGGAAAAGCCATCAAGTCACTGTCATTTCTTATGCAAGCCTTCCTCCGTTCTTACTCCTCATCCCCTCCCAATTTCGACTTTCGCCCAAGATTAAGCAGTCAGGGTTGGATAAATCCCCCACAATAAAGATAGGAACCATCCCATAGCCTTTCAGCGCACGACCCGTGACCTCATTTGACCCGTCAGTTCCGGCCATCACCCCCAAGCCCAAAACCAGCAACGAAGCGGGTCTTGCCCCCCTCCTCCTCACCGTTGTGGAACTGGTACGCCAACTGATGGAAGCCCAAATCATCCGCCGCATGGAAGACGGTGAACTCAGTGATGCCGAGCTTGATCGCGCCGCCGAAAGCCTCCGCAAATTGGAAGAACAAGTGGTGCAAATGTGTGACTTGTTCGAAATAGACCCCAAAGATTTAAATATTGACCTGGGTGAAGTGGGCACCCTCCTCCCCAAAAACAGCAGCTACTACCCTGGGGAACACTCATCCAGTCCCACAATCTTGGAACTCCTCGATCGCCTCCTCAATACAGGAGTTGTGTTGCAAGGTGACGTGGATCTTGGTCTTGCCAATCTTGACCTCATCCACGCCAAACTCCAACTGGTACTCACCGCCAAACCCCTGTAAGCCCGCGCATCCTTCCTCTTGCGCCCCCCAGAAGTTCCCCCCGCTCTATATAATGAGCCAGAGCATCTTTTGTGTCGCCCGACATCTTAATTGAACCAAACTAGAACCGAATCTATGACTCGACGCATCTCTGATATCCTTCGCAATGGCCAACCTGGTGAAACTGTCACTGTTCAAGGTTGGGTGCGGACAAAGCGAGAGCAAAAGGAATTTAGCTTTGTCGAAGTCAACGATGGCTCATCCATGGCCGGGTTACAAACCGTCGTCAATCAGGCTGTGCCAAACTACGGGGATACCCTCAAGCGCATTAGCACCGGAGCCTCCGTCGAAGTTTCCGGCACCCTCGTCGAGTCCCCCGCCAAAGGCCAACGGCTCGAACTCCAAGCCACAGCGATCGCGGTCTTTGGAGAAGCCGACCCCGAAATCTATCCCTTACAAAAAAAAAGGCACTCGTTTGAGTTCCTGCGGACAATCGCCCATCTCCGCGCACGCACCAACACCCTCAGTGCCGTCTTCCGCGTTCGCAATGCCGCTGCTGCCGCCATCCACCAATTCTTTCAAGAACGCGACTTTCTCTGGATTCACACCCCCATCCTCAGCGCCAGCGACTGCGAAGGGGCCGGAGAAATGTTCACCGTCACTAACTTTGATCTCACTAAACTGCCACGCACTGCCGACCAGCAAAGCATTGACTTCAGTCAAGACTTTTTCGGCAAGCAAGCCTTTCTCACCGTCAGCGGCCAACTCGAAGCCGAAATCATGGCAATGGCCTTCTCCAACGTCTACACCTTTGGGCCAACCTTCCGCGCCGAGAATTCCAACACCTCTCGCCACCTCGCTGAATTTTGGATGGTAGAACCCGAAATGGCCTTTTGCGACCTAGAAGGGGATATGGAACTGGCCGAAGCCTTCTTGAAACACGTCTTCAAATCAGTGCTATCAACCTGCCCCGAAGACATGGAATTTTTCAATCAACGGATTGATCAGTCGGTCTTAAAAACCGCAGATAACATCATCAACAACGAATTTGCCAGAATCACCTACACCGATGCGATCGCCATCCTAGAAAAATCAGCAACGACCTTTGAGTACCCCGTTGAATGGGGCCTCGATCTGCAATCCGAACACGAGCGTTACCTCGCAGAAGAATACTTCAAAAAACCGACCATTGTTACCGACTATCCCGCTCATATCAAAGCGTTCTACATGCGGCTCAATGACGACAACAAAACCGTCCGAGCAATGGATATTCTTGCCCCCAAAATTGGCGAAATTATCGGCGGTTCTCAACGCGAAGAACGCCTAGAAACGTTAGAAGCTAGAATGCAAGCCGTTGAGCTTGATCCATCTGCCTACTGGTGGTATCTTGACCTTCGCCGTTACGGCACTGTCCCCCATGCAGGCTTTGGACTAGGTTTTGAACGCCTTATTCAGTTAATCACCGGAATGAGCAACATCCGAGACGTCATTCCATTTCCCCGCGCCCCACAGGCGATCGATTTTTAAGGCTAGTGCTGTGTCACAGCTTGATTTTAGGGTAGACAGAAGTGAGCTTACATCGGGCATCATCGATCTTCATTTGCCAATCAACACCCCGTTGAGTGCTGTTAATATCGCTTGCCCAAGCTGCCGTTGCCTGACGAAAAGTTTCAATGTCGCCAAAGCGTTCATCCGCGACACATTGACGAGTCAGCGAACTTAATTCATTCTCGGCAATGTTGAGCCAGCTTCCATGCTTAGGGGTGTAACAAAATTCGATGCGCTGCACTAATTGACGCGCTCGCTCAGGCTCAAAGACTTCATAGAATGCCCCCTTGGTATGAGTGTTGAGTTGGTCACATACCAGCATCACCTTTTCACAATCCCTGTAACGCCCCTCCAGCAAGTGGGCGATCTCAGTTGCCCAATCAGCTTTTGTTCGTCTCTTACGGATGCTCACCTCCCGCCAACCGGCCAAAGGTTCAGTCAACATAAAAATGCTGGCAGTTCCCGCACGCTCATACTCGTAATCGACTCGTTTGGGGTGTTTGGCTGTTGCTGCAATCGGTGTACGAACAGCCCGTTGCAACTGCACGGGCTGTTCATCCATACAGAGGACTAGACGATTTGGGTTGTAGGGCTGAGCGTAGGTATCCAGTACCGCCTCCATGTCTGCTACAAACTGGGCATCTTGGGTTGGCGGAATGACCCAATACTGGATTTTGCGATTGGTCACACCATTTTTTTAAGAGTACGCCGCAGAGTTTCATGGCTGAGCCTATCAACAATTCCCAGTTCGACAACCTTTCGGGACAACAACCGCAGTGACCAGTTGGCAAATCCTTTAGGCGGTAGCCCCAAACGCATCGCAATGATGTGGGCTTCCTGTTCCCCATCTAGCACTTTTGAGGTCGGAGGGTTCAAGCGAGGAGTACCGTTGAGCGTATACTCAAAGCCCTTCTCGACCAACCGTTGCCGAATATTTTCCACCGTTTTGGTCCGACAATCGAAGGCTTCGGCAATGCGTTCATCCGTCCAGTTTGCTCCCTCAATATCTGCTTTTAGCAGAATCTGAGCACGTCTGACTTTTTGGCTACTGCCCTTCAACTTTTTTATCACCTCCCGGAGTTGGCGGCGTTCATCTTCGCTGAGCCGGACAATGTACTTCTTCTGCATAAAGTGACCTCGTACTTTATACAACTTCGCTGATTTGGACAAACTTGCCAACCCTAATTCCTAGATGTGACGCAGCACTAGGGTCTTTCCGAATAACCGTATATCAAGGGGAGAGGAAGTATCCAGGTGTTCTTTGCATCTTCTACCTTCTTTCCCTCGTATATCAATAGCCCCCAATCCTGTCCGGATACAGACAACTCCCCAGGCCCGGAATGG